>Ga0065711_1036706_pt1 | contig 20688 bp, 24 predicted proteins | sample Hoacrofraction12_FD_59098 | JGI IMG/M metagenome (GOLD analysis project Ga0065711, IMG submission 59098) | Hoatzin crop microbial communities from Cojedes, Venezuela - Epithelial fraction 12 v2 (version 2) | ecosystem: Host-associated > Birds > Digestive system > Esophagus > Crop | place...
CAAGACCCGCCTGGACAAGGTCCTGTGCAGCCTGCTCTGGGTGACCCTGCTTCAGCAGGAGGGTTGGACTAGATGACCCACAGAGGTCCCTTCCAACCCCTACTATTCTGTGATTCTGTGATTCTGTGATCTCTGGACCAAGCAGGTCCCCTGCTCGTCTCGGAGACAGTAGCACCCTCCAGGCAGCATCTCCATGGTGTGTTCGGACCCAGAGTTGGGCCAAGCCTGAGATTGTGTGCTCCCATCAGGCACGGCCAAGGACACTGGACTTATGTCCTAGGAGACACAAATGCTTGAAGCCACATACACAACAATAGCCTACCCCTTTGCGCATCCCTGTGCACAAGCCACCACTGTGAATCTGTCAGCTCCTCCATATGGAGGAGCCCGTGTCTAAGGAGCCTTGTGCTCTCCATACACTTCTCCTATGAGTCCTCCAGCTGCTCATCCAGGAAAAGTTTGGGAGAGGATGATTTGGCCTGAACCAAACCCATCTAGAAATGATGGCCATCCAGTGACAATCCCTTCACACTGCTTAACTCACTACAGTGGTCACTGGGCCTCCGTGTCTGCAGGAAGACAGCAGAGTTTTCCCCCAGGGTGGAAGGGAGAGTGCTGAGCTACGCGTCCTGGTGAGCCTCAGCAATGCCTCCTGCAGCACGGCCTGGAAGGGGAGGCAGACTGCGTACATACCTCCAGGGACAGGGGATGCACCCAGGGTGCTAGGGACTGGTGGCTCAGTGAGTTGGAAACAGGAAGGTTGTGTTTACCACCTTGCTGGGCAAGAGTTGCACACCCACAGAGGTCTTTAGCAGGTTCTTCTCAGGAAGGAGTCATGCTTTTATATATTACGCATTTGAGGAAAAACTGCTCACTGTGTCCTAGAGGAGTATATCACAAGTAGCACCAGTCCCCTTGGCTTGCCTCTTTTCCATCCTCACAATGGCCCTGGTGCCTTGCAGACCCTCATTTGCCTCCCACCCCACTGCACACACACTGGAAGAAGGACAGGGTCATTGCCGAGCTCTCTTTTCCAACAGCAGTTTGGTGGTAACAGTTTGCAAGTCCCTAAAGCACAGCAGAGTGGAGACAGACCAGATGCGTGACACGAGCTCTGGCCTTTGGGGAAGGTTGCAGCTCACAGACTCTCAGCACAGCTTTGCCTCTGACCGCTGGTGGGGAACACAAGAGCTCGAGTCACCAAGAAGATCCTTCCTTCACAGCACTTTTCTTCCCTCCAGCTCCTGTTGTGCCTGCCAGGATGATCGCTTTGTTATCTTTTTTGCATTCAACCCTGAGAAGGCATATTTAACAGCTCGGTTATTATTCAGCTTACATAACTCTTCACACAACAGAAAACTGTGCAGTCTCTTCACTGCTGGCTCACCATCCACCAGATACCACAGGGCTTCCTCCTCCTAACATGAGAGGACCTTATTTGCACAGACAGTTTGGACATTGCAAATGCATTCACAGTCACACCTTGGTCACCTTGAGTTCCCGCAGCCCCTGGATCTCCTGCACACTCCTGGAAAGCCGCCTCCTCCTCTAGGTCTTCCCTGCTTCCAGTTGTCCTCCTTCCATCATCTGGCAGAGGTATCAAGGAGAAGCCAGGCTGTGGTGCTGAGAAGACAGCCAAGGGTGCTCCTGGGCTCTCCAAACAGCAGAACCAGACCTAAAGTACACCGCAGGCTGCCCTGTCATGGTTTTCTGGGGAGCTGCATCCATGAATGAGTCAGTCTGATAACCTTGACAGAAAAAACACAGACTCTAGGGAGATGCATCATTGCCTATGGAGAAAGGCAAAAGGCCACAGAGGAAATACAGGGCTGGAGCTCACTACCTGGAGGAGCTGGGCATGGCCTGGAGGTGGGATGTCTAAGTGTTCTTAGCAAAGAGCCACCACCAGCTCTGAGAACAGTCATGGAGAAGAGGCAGGGCTGGGCCTCTTAAAGGGGCTCCCAGCAGGCTGGCATGGATGCTGGTGGGTCAGATCTGTTTGGCAAAGGCAGCCCTCACATGAAGAGCATAAGTCCTTTTGGAAAGAGGGAATGCCAGCATCAGCAGGTGGCTTGCAGGTACCCACGCCAGGACTGAGAGAACGAGCAGTGTTGACTAGTATTCCTTAAACACAACAGCTAGACAAATTTCCACCTGTCTTACCATACATTCAAGCTGTAGATATCTACCCGGTATGGCTGCAAGGATGCTTTGTGACATGAGAAGCCTTGCTAGAAATCCATATAAACAATGTTCACTGCTGCCCCTTTTTCCATACAGCCAGACATCACATCACAGGAGGTAACTGGGTTGGTCAGGCACGCTTGGTAAATCCTTGCTGGCTGTTCCCAGATGTTTCTTGTCCTTTATATTCCTGAAAACGTCCTCGAGGAGGTGAAGCTGACCAGCATGTAGCTCCCCAGACCCTCCTTGCCCTTCTTGAATGATGGATCTGGGACAGCAGTGCCTGGCTGGATTGCCTGGGGGAAGGAGACACCTGCATGCACAACAAGCACAAGGTAGAGACACTGAACGTCGCTGAAGGCCCATGAAAGCCCCTTCCCCTCCATTCATGGGTACATCAAAGAAGTCTAGACCCATTTTCCTGGAGCCTCTCTGGTCTCTTACTTTGGGAACCAGGAACATTTTGCATCAGACCGTGTGTCACCAATTGAGAGTATGCTGAAGGGGTGAAGTATGCTTCCCCACCATACTCAAACAAACCTTCACTGAGGTTCTGTCCACACTGAGGCAGAAAATTCAGAGCTGGCTAGACTCAGCAGACATGGCAGGAGGCGCTGGGACACCTGCACCATGAAAGCACAAAGAGAGCAGACACTACTGGAAGTGGGAGAAATGTCCCTGGACTCAAAGGAGACTGTGCAGTTTTCTGCACTTCAGAAAGCTAGACAACTATAGACAAGCCTGGAGGCAATACTCTTTTCTGCAAGTGGGCAGGGGAAGAGTTAAATAAACCCTTTTAAGTCCTATTCAATCTATTCTGTCTCTCTGAGATATCTCTTAAGTATTTTAGCTCATATTAGAATAAAAACTTGCTTGTTTGTGTTTAAAAGCCTCTTGGTTCCTTTAGAAAGCTGGCTGCAAGAGCAGATCAAGACAGATCACCACAAAGCTCTAGTCAGCTCTGCCTTCCCATTATTTGAACCAGAGCAATTCACCTGTCAAACAAGACGTGTCCAGAGCAAGCTGAAACACTTTTCAGTCTCCAGCAACTGTAAAAAGATGTCACATTCAGCACACAGAGATGCCTGTCCCTGCACACCTACACACAGGTGACTTAACCCAAAGCTGACCTGTCGTGTGGCAGATCTTCCGGGTGGCTGCAGTACCTAAATATCAGCACCCAGGGCCACTTGAGATACCCTGGGGCACTCAAGACCCACTGCTGGAGGATGGGATGCAAGACCATGTGTTCCACATTGCAGGCGTGGCCCATGGCAGTGGGCACGGCATGTGGGGCCAGCCCCATTAGAGGGGCTGGAGAAGAGAGGACAGGGAGTGAGGCTGCAGTGCAGCCCAAGGCTGGCGTCCCTATCGTGCCCGTCACACCAGCAGGACCAATCTGCACTGTCAGAGGTGTGCTCCACCAGGACGGGAGAGCAGGCTGCCCGGTCATCGCCACACCAATCCGTTCTGCCTAGTTTCTGACACAGTTTCACCCTGTTAATTGCTAACACTCCTCCTGATTGTTAGAGCAGCCCTGACATGACAGCAGTAAACACTTGTGTTTGGACAAGCCAGACTTCTCATCTTCAGCATTTGCCAAGTTTTACAGTTTAAGCTAAAATTGCATTATTTAAAAGGACCCTTTCCTGGAATTATCACTTGGTTTCTGCTACCTCAAGCCACTGTCCCAGGAACAGACCAAGCCCAGCGGAGCTCCTGCTACAAGGAGCTGCAAATGAACACGCTATGCACATCCCATCCCCAGACCACAGCAGTGTCCAGCAGCATCACTTTCCACAGCAAACAGAGCACTGAGCACGATCCCATCCCCTGGAGCCCTTGCTCACCTGCTGTTGGCAAACCAAGGATCCCCTGCTTCAAGGTGTCCAGAGTCTGATACTCATTTCTACTAGTAGGCAATGAACCAGCTAACAAACAGCCATCCAGGAGTTAATATTTCATTGAGTGATCCCAACAGGAATTATCATGAAATTCGTAGCTGGTCTAAAGTTGAAGCATCATCAATACAAAGGGGAGTAAGGTTATTGCACCAGAAGGGCTGCCTGATCTTGAGGTCTGGAGTAACATCACTCCAATGCAATTTAGCAGAGGAAAGGAACAGGCGCATGCTGATCCTAAGGATTTCTGCTCAAAAATGGGAGTCCATCCGAAATGACAGAACTCAGTTTGTTCAGTGCAACAAAGAGAAGGCTAAGGAGAGGCAGAAACGCTGGCTATAAATACGACAGGGAAGTAAACACCATGGAGGGAGAAGACCTATTTAATCCAAAGTACAAATTGGCACAAGAATAAATAAATATAAATTTGCCATGAACATAGGCTGAAAATTAATAGGATTCTAACCACCAGAGAAGTAATGTTCTGAAATAACCTTTTGACAAGCAAGAAAACATACCGATTTCAGGATGGCTTTTGAACCATTTATAGTTCATAAGAGGACAAGGACAATAGTGGACAATGTGTTTAATGTCTTAGAAATCTGTGTATACAGACCCTAGAAACAGAGCAAACGGGAGGAGCTCAAATTCTTCACACAAAGCAAAATTCTGATCTAATTGACATAACAAGCTTGTTGGGGTAACTTATGTCTGGAATATTAACATCCAATCGTATAGCTTGTTCAGGAAGGGCGAACAAGGAGAAGAAGGAGGATCTCAAGAGCATAGGTACATTCACTGAGTATGAGAATGCAGGAGGAAATAGTCTCTGAATAAAAATTAAAGAAGGAAAAATGGGTGCTACTACAGCAGAGGCATACAGAAATTCAGCTAGGAAGAGAAACAGACCAGCCATTTTAATGAGGAATATCATCCAAAAAAGAGTATTTGGTGGCAGCAAGGGATTTTAACTACTTAGAATTGCTTGACAGGGATTCTGTAAATCACTGATTGCTTGGCAAGTTTTATGACTGCATTGGCAGAACAGCTTTTATCCAAAAGGTAAAACAGACAAACAAAAACTCTAAAGCTGAAGTTTTTCAGGTTTTATTCTGGCCAAAAGGGAAGAAAAACAAGAAAAAACCCCAGCTGCTTCATGAACCGATAAAATTGGTGAGGAAAGAGGCCATGGAAGGGAAACTTACACAGATGCTAAAGAGAACTCATGGTTACTTAGAGAAACAACAGTAACAACTGAAAACTATTCTGATGATGCAACAGCAGGAAGAATTTAGTAAAAGACCAGCTTTTCAAAACCAGAAACTTTGCACTGATGTCAAGCATAGGACAGAAGTGAAAAGAGAGGAAAAATACTTCAGGTTAGTTGGGATTGACAGGTAAGAACAGCACACGTTATTAAGCACAAAGTCAGAGGGTCTGGGCTCCAAACAAGACACAGCCTCAAAAGACTTGAGAGGCACCCAGGGCTGCCCCACAAGGCACTGGAAGTACACAGAGGGTGACAGCAAGGGGTGGTCCAGCACTTCACGCAGAAATGCCATCGAGAGCTGAGAGTCACAAGCATGAGGCTCTTTTTGCTACACCCTTTACTCAAAAGGGAGCTATTCCAGTTCACTTCAGTGGCAGAAGTGTGAAATGTTCAGTGATACAGGAGAAGGAGATAACAGATTAGGAGGTCAATTTTTGTACTAGCTGGGCTTGATGACTTTCATCATGGAGGGCTTCTAGACTTGCAGGTCCAGAGCATTGAGCAGTTTTCTCCAAGAATCCTCCCGACAACCCAGAGAAGATGCCACGTACAGAGATTTCCACACAGCTTTCAACACCATCTTGTATGACATTCCTACAGATGAAGTAGAGAAAGTCACCTAAGATAAGCTTTGCTAAAATAAGCACAAAACCATCTACTACTGAAAAACCTACTTGGGAGATGGTTTTAGCTCAAAATGGGAAAACATATCAAGACAAAAATCTGGCTGAGGCCTAGTGTTATTCAGCATTTCATACATGACTTTCATGATGGCATAAATACTTTTCTTATTAAATATACAGGTGGATCAACTTAGAAGCGAAGATTAGAATTCAAAATAACCTCAACAAATTGGGAGAAATAATCTGCAAAAACATAGGCTGCAATTTAGGGAGGACGTATGCCCAGAGCCTACATAAGAACAGCGCATTTCAGAAACACAGATTAGGGAACAAATAACTTGATAACAGCTCTAAAATAATATGGATGAAGGTGAGTACCATACCAACACAACCTTACTGTTGTGTACAAACTTGTGTATAAGACGGAGTTGAACAAACATCTGGGACGAATGATCTTCTCCTGGGCCCCTGGCCGCTCCCCTGCATAGGAATCTTTTTTTCTTATTTCTAGTCCAACTTTGCCTTAACGCAGCTTGTGCCCATCACCTCTCACCTCCTCCATTTTTCCTGGGTATCTTTTTTCAGGGCTTCTTTTTACCCACTAGTAGTAATTTTCCTTTGAACAATACTTTGAATGCATTTACTTACTTTTAATAGCATTATGATGGTCTGAGCAAAGATGTGTTGCATTAACATGTAAATACCCAGTGTATTAATCTCAGCAACAAGGTGGATGCTAGGCATTTCATAAGCATGCCTTCTCCCACAAGGATGACAAAGTGTGTTTGTTTCTCTATAATTACAAGCAGGAGTACACCTCCGCATTTCACACTTCAGCTCTGCCTGTCTATTTATTGCAATTTTGGCAGATTCATATGTCACTGAATGGGACCCTCATGTTTGGTTTCTTGACTTTTTTTTTCCTCAAATTTGTCTATTTTGCTGTTTTGAGGATTTTTTTTCTTAAGCTTTCTTAAACTTTCAGTCAAGTATTTGTGTCCCTTCTTGCTGCAGCCCTTCATCATTTATCTGATCAAGAATATCTTAGGGAGCCCAAATTAAGCACTCTTCCTAAGCATTAAACCTGCAACCCATTTCAAAGACTTTCTTGTGCCTCTTGCAATATCACAAAGAAGAGAAATCCTTCATCTTTAAGATCCTGGGAATGAATTCCCTAAAACACAAAGGGAAAAGATGCAGGATGGAGGGACTGGGATGCAGTCCAAGTACCAATGCGTAGATGGTATCTATGCATCATATTTGGTCCTAGAGTACACTGCAGTATTAGGGTGCTGACATACTTCTTAGCCTTTAAGGTGTATTAAATATGAAAAGCAAGAGAAAAAAGTGACTGTGCCCTAGAGAGAGAATTGTAAGCATTTCTGGTTATGGTGTCAGTGCAGAAGGTGTATCCAAGACTACAAGGCCAGCTCCGGGTCTGTTCACAGACCAGTGGCCCCAGGTGCTGAATCCTACCCTCAGCACAAATTTAAGTATCCCTAAAGAATGTGTTTTTAAAGAGAACCCCAAGCCAATTCTGCAGCTACTGCTGAATATTGGTCCTGACAAATTTTCTCCAGAGCAAACATGAGGAGCCCTGGAAGAGCCCAATACACGTGGTGAAGACTCAGTTTCCTACAGGTCCTTGTCTCCTTACAGATCTCCTCGGAGTGACTTTTTGTCTTGTGATGTTAAGTTTAGGGCACTGGATGCCAGGGCATCAAGTGAGGCCAAGAACAACAAATAGCCCTAAGACCTGCAGGATCTCTTTCAGAGCTTATGATGCAGCCCAAGGATATGGAGGCTGGTGCAGAGATGTACAGACAGCTTTAGATTTGACTATCCTAAACAATACTGCACCAATGAAAAATACTGCCACTCACAATTATCTCCTTTTTTTGGGAATATCTTGAGCACTGCCAGCTCCAGCACAGCTCTTCACACCTCCTAACAGTTAATTCCCTTTCCCCATGAAAACCAAATGCTCATTCTAGTCTTTGGTCCCCGTCCTTTAAAATGCTATTAGTCCCTTCCAGTACCCTCCCCTTAATCTGTGACCTTCAGAGCTGTCATAGAACGGCTTTTCCCACACTTCTTGTAAATCCAAATATCCACTATCACCTGGACCCCATTACTCAAATAGCTGCTAATATCTTCTAGGATACTGCAGAAGCATGTCAGGTAAAATCCCTGTCAACACCACAACTGCCTATGTCTTAAGGCTGGTGATGTTTTCTGGCCACCTTTTCCTTTTTGCCTTATATGTAAGTTCAGGCAGCTGGAACTGCTCTGATGAGTCTTTCTGCAAGCTTTCAAATCCATCTGTTCCTGATACTCTGTGCTTACCTTCATATCAGAGCCTCCAGAGCTGGTATTTAACACTCGTTAGCTTCTCCTGATTCCATTTTTATGTAAATACACATTTATCATGTTTGCCCAAGGAGAAAGTATTTGTGGTTTCCAATTTCCTAGTGCTGCCTAATGCTTGTGGGCACAGCGTTTAAATGCTGTGACCCTTCTTTCGGGAAGACAGCAGAGGTTTTGAAAGGGGTCTAAAGCCAATTATTTTATTTTCTGTACACTGAACGGTAATGAGCTGGTTAAACGTCATTTGTGCTGCTCTAATTCCTTGGTTGCATGTCTAGCAGTAGCAGGCACAGAGACCATCTCCATTCACCAGCATATCTCTATGAAGCTACTTGGGAAAGAGGCAGGTAAGAGGATCACTCACATAAGTGAGGTGAAAAGAGTCAGCAGCCAAAGATACACATGCACTGGGACTTGGACACAGACCTAGGTTTGCTTACTAATCCTAGCAAAGGGTTTACTATGCTTGCAGGCAGAAAAATTTGATCCAAGAGAGCATGAGACTATCATCCGGATTCCCAAGTTCCCTACTCCAGGCTTCTCGCTTCCAAAGAAGACGATAACTGAGGAAACAGCCAAGGAGCTGACCAGACCAAAACACGAGGAGTGGCCATGCACAATGCACAAGAGAAACTGAGGTAGGCTTACCAGCAGGACTGATGTGTGAGCGCCAACCAGGGAGCATCACATCATCAGCATGGAAGGACACCACATTCTGCCTGTGTGGAAGGTTGGAAAACTTCTCAGCCTTCACAAGATCGTTATGAGACCAAAGACCTGTTTTCTCCTCCACGTAAGATGCCACAAAATAACTGCAAGTTCCCTTTAGACTGCTCTAGTGACCCAGATTTCCTTGCAAATATTGCTCTCAGTAAGGAGGTCACACTTTGCTTCACAGAAAAGGAAGAACAAACCCAGGGGTGGCTTCCCACCTTTCAGGATGGGCAGAAATTTGGCTCCCTTACAGGAAGAAATCTTGAGAGAACTGAGAGCTCCTGTCCTGACTGAGGGCAAAGACCTGTGCCGACTTCCTGGGTCTGCTAGTATGCGAGTCCGCCAGGGCAGATCTATGGGTGTAATTGAGGAAACAAGGACAGAGCCACGAGGTCCAGCAGATGGGAAAAAAGGTAATTCTGTGCCAATATTTAGAAAGGTAAATGAGAAGACTTGTGTAATTACAGGCCTGCCAGTTGGACAGGGAATATCTGGCTGTTCTATGGGAGTTCACAGAAAACAGACTTTATCAGCAAGACCTGCTATCTCAATGGAATGATAAATCTATAATGATAAAGGTAAATTAATAATTTAATTATAATTAAATGTGAAGAGCATTTCATTTGGTCCCCTATGACATTATGACCATGAAACTCAAATGCTAAAATCAACATCACCCCTATAAAATGGACTGAAAGCATCACAACCTGCAGGTCCCAACCAGCACTGAAAATGTGCTACCACCAGGAGGTCTCCAAAGCATCCTGCAAAACACAGCACTTGAACAGATACAAACAAGTAAAACAGACACAATCCTAAATCCCATCTGCAATATTCATCTCACCTAATCATAGATACACCCAGTGCCAGCATCACTATCTCAGCTGCCACCTCAGACTCCATTTAGCGACAGAAATCGCGGTCAGCCAGGGAGAGCAAATTGAGGGGTTCAGCTCAAATTTACACTCCTACAAGGGAGCACCATGTGCAGCTTCCTACCACGGTCAATGGAACTGGGATTGAGCTGTGTATGTGTTGACTCACAGTGCTACTTTGGATGCCTTGGGGTATCCCATACACCCACACAGTGCTGAGAAATGAAATACAGGGCCTATGGGAGACCCATGTCCAGGTGAGGCACCCCGGGGCATCAAAGATAGTACTTAGAGATTGGTGTGATGGCAACCAAACCAAACTCTGGAGCTCTAGTTGGTGAAGTCTGGAGAGAGATTCAAGTGAAGCCAGTGTCTGCTCTGCAACTAGAACATGAATTCAGCTACCCACAAAGACATCTGGTGCCATTTGAGATGCCTTGGAGACCCAGCTTTCCCTCCACCTGTCATTCCAAAAGGGCATAGGACTCCAGTAGGTCCTATGTCACAACTTCCATCCCTGGGGTGACTTCTTATGTACTCCAGGACCTCTCACATCCTTGGACATCTGTCTGGGCAAGCAAACCCCACCTCAAGCCACACAGACATCCCACACCAGGTTACTGGGAGCTGCACCAGGATGGCTTTGAAGTGTCTTCTTGTGTCAGCTTTACAAGTAGTGAGTTGCAAGGGCCTGTGAGAATGTGATATGCAGCTGCTGCTTCCAGTAGTGCAACCAGGTACCTTTTGTCTTGCAGGCTCCGAGTTTTACAGGAAAAAACAGTTGCTAACAGCCCTGCAGTGTCATCTAGCAGAGCCAGCCATTGGTTGCTCCAGCTGTATACATCAGTACACAGGGCTTGGATCGATGCTGGAGCATTCAGCGCTGCACACTGCCTGTCGGCATAACAGCATCCACATCTGGGCCAGGCACATTTTGAACAGGGACTGAACAAGCTGCACAGTTACCTGCAGGTACCTTCACATGGCATGATGCAGTGCCATATGGACGTTCATATCTCCTGTAGGCAGAAAGAGGCCTGTAGGTATCCCATTTCCTGGGCAGATATTCAAAGCTCTGGGACACTGCACACATTTATCTTGGCTCCCTGTTGCTGTGATTAGGCATGCTCCTATGGAATTCAGCTTTTCAGGGCACAGGGACTCCAGGCAGACTTTTTTCTGGTTCCCAGATGGCCTCAGGGAAGAAACGGTCAGCTCACACAAGCTCCTCCAGGCATGCTCAGTAATTGGTGCAGTTACAGGCACCAGTGGAAATTTATTCTCCTGAAAGTTAAGGTGCCAGGGAATACGGCCAGATGAAGCTCCAGGATCCTGCGACTGCAGGAAGTGGGTAATTCACATGGAGACATCAACAAAGGGACTATTTCTTAGCCAGATGAGACCCTGTCCTGGTTTCTCAGCAAATCCAGGCACAACAAAGAAAACACAAAAGCATCACTGCTAGCAAGAGCCGGTGCCAGCTGACCACACCATCCCCTGCCCAGGTTCCTGCTCTGGTCTTCAAAAGCTGTTGGTTGATGGCTGACAAATCCAACGGTCACTGGCAAAGTTCTTCCCCTCCGGAATCTACCCCAAGACCTGCACCCAACACTCACCAGCTGACCCCCTCATGTGACATGCCTCATTTCTGTCATAACTCCTCCACAATCATGCAAGAAGACATTTTGCAACAAAGGTGGTGACACCAGGAAAGGAGCAGACACCTGCCTCTCTCTTTTGGAACTCACCAAGGTTTATACAGGTGTGATCTGGATGCCTAATAAGCTTTGGGCATGGAGTCTACTACGTCTTAGTGGAGGGAAGGGAGGAATAAAATCTCAATTTCTAGTTAGTCACAGAGATTTGATCAACACATTTGTGTTAATGAACTGTGTAGTGCAAATTGCATGGAATCCAGAGAGACACAGCAAAGCAGACGTTACAGACTATGGGTGCCTAGAGCCCCAACCCCACACTTGGTCTCTGACCTGCGTGTGGGAAAAGGAGCATTTCTGTTTCTTTGTGCAGCACCTAACATAACAATGTCCCAGCATAATATAAACGGGGTTCATTGGTGCTGCTACTGTGCAGATACTAAGTAGTCATAAACAAATGTGAGAGCTGTAGTTTATCCTTACCTGGCAGGGCCAGACTTTGCATATTGTGCTTGCAAGAATACATACTGCATGCTGTGATTAGTGTAGTTTCAGCAGGGTAATTTTTCACACATCTGCAACAGAACAACAGTGCAGTTAATATACAAGATCCTGTGCAAGTGCCAGCACCAGTGATTTAACTGCAGCACCTTGACTCCATCACCACAGGGCAAGGAAGACAAGCTGACCAAATGCCTCCTTTGAGGCAGGTCCTACTGCCTTCCCCAACCTTATCCTCAGTTATCAAACTTTCATGTTTTTCTCCTCTACCACGTGGCAGCTCTTGTCTGGATGTGTCCCTAGCTACACTGCCGATCTTCCCTAATGCAACAGAATAATCACCCTCGTGGGCCTTGAGTGACTGGGGGTAGGTAAGAGTTAAAATCCTGTTTTATCTATGGATTAGGACACGTCCAGAGAAAGCTGTGCCCCACTCTCTGTGGCTACAGCTCAGACAGTAGCACAAGAAGGCACAAGCTCTATTACACACTTTTGCTCTGACAAGATCTGCCACCTCTGTACTCCTCAGCCGTACTCAGGGCAGGGTGGGGTTGGCATGCCAGTCCCTTTTCATGTTCCCAAACCCCTGGCTAAATCCAGCTGCAGTCAAATCACCTTCCACCAAAAGCTTTTTTGCTTGGATTCATGCAGACAGGAACTAGGCAGGGGGTGACCAGGGCTCTGCTGGTGCAAGATGATATAGTGATGCTGCAAATAAGACTGGACACATTACTCACCCACACTCTCACATGCAGTCCTGTTTACTCCACAACTGCCCCCTTCCTGCCTCAGCCCCCTCCACAGATGGTCTTCTGTGCAAAATGAAGCCCCATCCTCCAATGTTTGAACAGAAGGAAAATACATTCACCTGTGAAGCATCACATTTGCAACAAGTTCGGCCTTCACTTTGCCACCAATTGGGCAAAACCCTCCATTTTGCCATCACATCTGCTTTGAGGATTTGTTTCTCAGTCTGGGAATTAAACATAGCAGATTTTTTTTTAAAAGCTCTCCTCACTCTGTCAGAAGTGTCACTCACACCATGTTCCCAAGCAGGAACAGCAAACCTTTCAATGGGAGAGTAAATTTGAGTGTAATCTGTCCTGGTGTACGATGGAGCCACCAGTGCTTCTCCACAACCACCCGCTTTCAGAACCAGAGGCACCAGACCCACCTTGCCCACTATTGCTTGTCTCTCTGCTACCAATCCTTACAGCGTCCAGCCCCCTCCCTTCAAGGACTTACGAGTCCTGATCCATAAAACCCGACTGCTCTCAATCTCACAGATGCTCATTGCCTAGCGCAGTCTATTAATATGTTTCTCCCAAATGTTCTCACAGCTCCAGGCCCCTCTGTAACTGCACTTTTTGCACTGACAACAGCTATACCCCTGCTCTGTAAGTCCAGGCCAAGTGTACTTGTCACCCACCATTTCCCCTGTGCCTTCAGAAGAAGGGAGAAGCCATCTCCGGAAGCACAAATTGGTGGGATAAGCTGCTGTTAGCTGAGCCCACTGAGCTCCCCTACTTATTCCAAGTGAACTGCTCACTTTGAAGGGATAAACAGTCTGATTAAACTAACAGTTCTTCCCTCCTCACAGTGATTCTCTTTGAAGGATATAGGCAAAGCCAGAGCGAGTGCAATCTCTAGCAGCAAACCCACTGCTAACTCCTCCTGGGAGAGAGCCCTCTGTGCTGAACGGAAGGAGAGCCAGAGCGGGAAAGCTGGTGGAGCTTTGCTTTGTATCAACTAATCTCATTATTGCAATTTCAGAGCTAAATAGTAAACAGCCAAGACTGCTGGGCAGTGCAGCAAGGAAGCAGGCTTGGGTCACTGGGTAATTTAGCTGATATAAACAATAACCTGTGCCTGGAGAATCGGCGTCTGCTGCTGGTACAAACCCTTGGCATCGCTCAGAGTACCAGTGGAGCTGTGCAGCGCAGACAGTCCTGTTGTCTGAGGCCACACGCAGAAGTCCTGGGACAGCTGATAAAGGAGAACTATGAAAGATTAACAGCTAATTAATGTCAACCACTACAGGTGTACTAACAGGCCTTATCAAATGAATAAGGAAATTCAGTGGGTCTGTTCTTGGTCTAAGACAGTGTAAGGCTTCATGTAATGGTCTGCCATCCCGGGACATGCATGGCAAACCTATTCCAGCAAAATTTTGCATCATGAATTTATCCAAAGACAGAAGCCACTCCTACCTGCTCTCTCAATGTGCAGCATTTCTGAGTACCCTCCGGCCAACTGCAGTTGCAGTATCCTGGGTGTGTCTACCTCACTGACCCCACTCTTTCCCAGGTCCTGAGCCTGCCTCCTGGGCCAGGACTTTGCAGCCAGTTTGCTCTGAGCAGTCCCTGTCAATTCTGCCCCACACATCTCTCAGTCAGCTGCACTGGCTCCTTCGTGGAGTTCAGCACCTGCAGCGCTCCCCAATTTCAGAGTGACATCGTGCACCATCCGTGCGCCACATCTTTATTTCCAGACAGATTAACCAGTCTTTTCCAGACAGCCACACATCACATTGTTTTGTGCTGCGTTCCGTTCAGTGCAGTTTGTATCTTCATCATTCAGTGTACAGCCTCAGGGCTTGTTTACTACACATCAAATCCTGCTCTGAATAGGGAATCTTCTGCTTCCTCTTACATTTATCTGTTGTGCTTATCACCTGGGGAAGTAAGTCTCACAAATATCAGGGAGCTTATGAATTCTCACAGTGTCCTGTATCACGAGGAGATGTATGTTCCCTCTTCAACCTGGCTCCTAGGTGTGCCTCTCTCAAAGGCAGTCCTTGGACATCCAGCAGCACTAAACTTTGTTCAGCACTCACACTGCTAATGTGGCTGTGGTCCTGCCCAGCTAGAGCCCCTTCGCTCACTCCATGGTGCTCTGAGTGCAGCAGGTCTTCTCAGAAGAAAACCAAGCTGCCCAGGAAATTAGCACATGAACAGCAGTTTGTTTGCCACAGGCAAGGATGAAGTTCTTATTTCTGATATTTCCTAAGATCTCAGTCCTTGTCTTAACCCTCTCACGGTGCTCATAACAGGGCAAGGTTTTATTAAATATCTTAGCTTTCAAAACCAAGAGGGATATGTCATATCCTGCTACACTCTCCACTGAAGTTTGCCAGTACAATAATCACAAAAAGATTTTGGTCAGTGTGGACCATGGAGGTCCCTCATCCAACCACTGATCAAAGCAGAGCTGACATCCTAGTTGAATTACATCACTCAAGCCCTTATGCTATCAAGTGTGGAATACCTCCTAAGATGGAGATCCCACCTCTTTGGACCCTGTCCCACTGTTTCACCACTCTAATGGGGAAGACTGCTCCCTTATGACACACCAGAAGTTCTGCTGTTCAAAATTGTGACCATTATCTGCTGTCTTTCAAGAGTCTGGCTTCCTCTCTATGACTATCCATTAGGTAGCAGAAGACAGCAATTAGATCCCCCTTCACCTTTTCATAGCCCCTCTTCATTTGCTGTATGCCTAAACACCCAGCCATCTTTGTGGCCCCCCTCTGGACTTGCTCCAGTATGTTGATCCATCTCTTGAACTGAGGAGCCCAAAATGGGACAGTAGATGTGATCTCACTGTCTCACCAGTGCTGGAGTAGAGGGATGCCAGGTACCAAAAGGAAGCCACTAGTAGCTGGCCACCAGTTGGATTTGTACTGCTGATTTCAACTCTGTCAGCTGGCAGTCTAGCCAGTTTTCCACTGGAGTCATCTGTATCTTGTGAATTGAGAGACCATGTTAAACACCTTGCTAAAGCCAAGGTATGCAATATCCATTGCTCTCATCTGTCGTCTCCGCACACAAGGCAATCAAATTGGTCAGGCACAATTTGCCACTGGTAACTCCACACTGGAGAAAGGTCAGGTCTTCCTCAAGCAGAAGAGGGTTCTGACAAGTCATCAGCACCCTGAAGTCATTGCCAAGAAGAATCTGCCATTTACGGTAGTGACTTCTTCCTCCTCAGTCTTGCGCACGCTTGGATTTGTTTTCACGTGTTTTTCTAACACTGCCTTCTCGCTGGCTCCCAGCTGAAGTTTGGAAGTTGCCCAGTAGCCTCCTCCAGTTTCACTTAACATAAAGGGCTGTTGTCTGCTACACAGCAATGCCTGGGTTCACCAGCCCTTTAGCACATGTTCACAGAGCTCAAGCTATGACAAGTCAGGCAATAGTTACTGATCAACAGGCAACTGTTAAATGCCACTAAAACCAGCTGAAGGCCAAACAAGACCTGAGACTCCACACTGTCTGGTCAACACAAACCCCCTGGCCTTCTGCAGTAGAGACAACAGGAATATTATTGGGAAACGAATAAAATCCAGTGCTCCCAATTTGGTCCCTAACTGAAGAAGTGCTGTAGCTGCTTACCAGGACTGAAAGCCCTGTCCACGCACAAGGCCAAATGACCTATTTGCTTTGCGGTTTTCTAGTTGCTTTCTAGTCCTCCACGTGACAGCCCAGAGATGTCCCTAGATGTGTGCCATGCTCCATCGTCACTCATTTGTCCATGGAGTCAAGCAGCTCAGCTCGGTGAGTTCAGCATGGACTTCTTTCCTGTTGCAGGTTTTCCTAGCCTGCAACCAAGAAAAAAGTAGTTCTACAACTAATAATACAAGCTGTGAAGAGTCAAAATGTCCCAGGAGTAGAAGAAGCTTTGATTCATTTCTCCACATAAAATGTTTCTAATTATACTGAGTCTTATCTCTGGGCTAGAGCGGATTCATAACTCTGCCTTTGTCCTTGATGTGTTCAGCAGCAATGGCTAGATTTTGGACACTGCAGTGATGACGGTTTAGGAAAGAAAAGCAGTTACGGGGCATCTTCAGGGAGGAGTTGCACTCACCCAAAGCCTCAGGAGCTCCAGAGATTGATATTGAGTAAAAGCACAATCTTTAATGAACATACCCTGAGATGTGTAGCTATAGCCATGGACCAGATGACCTCCCAAGGTCCCTGACCACATGAATTATCCCAGGAACGTCTGCTCTCGAGCAGAAGAGGCCATTTCCCCAGGAGCTCCCAGTGCTGGGCTAGCACACTTCCGCAGCAAGATTTAACATGCAGATGGGCACCCTGTCTTTTCACCATCATCAGAGCCAACAGCAGGCCTATGCACTCCAGCTCGGCACTGCATCCCGAACTCCCAGGCATATCCTGAGAGCTCGCGAAACAGGAGAACGCGCAGGCACTTCTGTTAGGACAAACCAGTCAGGCAAGCACTTAAGCAGCACTCAAAATCTCCTTACATAACTTCCGAAACAAAGGCTGCCCATGCAGCCTTTCTACTTTGGCAAACACGCTCCCTCTTGCTCCCTCCCACATAGAGGACATGTTGTCATGACAGGTTTCTGTATCGCATTTTTACCTCAGGTTTCTGTAGAGCACCCAGGCACACACATGCACACGCACATAAGCTCCCTCTCTTGTTTTCATACAATGCCTGATCTGCAGTTCAACGCAGAATGTAGCAGATGTGAGATATGATTTAAAATGCAAGTTATACATAGCTCAGATAGTGACAACAGCAACATCAACGATGACCAAACCTGCTGCCATAGGCCACGTAGACTGTGGCGACCACAGTACAGCATAAAAGCTCTTGCACTCAGCAGTGCCCAGTCCTCTCCCCAGACCCTGCACCCCTCGCAGTCTGCCAGGTGGTAGCAAGCTGTAAAGGCTGATTTATACCATGTGCTTTAGCGAGCATCTTCCCAGGAAGGACGTAGTGAGCAATGGTGATACGGACAAAGATGGAGAGCGAGCAAATGCTGCAGGCACTGGTGCTTGAGCTGGGCAAATACCTGAGGCCAGAAAAGCCAGTGCTGTGAATGAAAGAGCTGGTCTTGCACTGTTGGTGGATGGGCCACAAAGACATTCCCCTGTGGGGAACTAGCACAGATGAAAACTAAGTGGCAAAAAAATAGTGATTTTGCAGTAGAAGTAATTTCTCAGACCATGTCACCGTACAACCACTTGTGCCAGCTTCTGAGGACAGCAGGTCTGCAGGGTAGGAAGGAGGGGCAGGGAGGGGCAGAGACTCCTGCTTGCAGGGACACATCAAAAAGCAGTAAAATCTACAAAGTAAATGCTGCTTCTGATGTACTTCCTCCTCTCTTTGCTTTCAGTCTCTCGCCATAGTGATGCCCACAGAGGAGTGATGGGTTATTCCAACAAAATCCCAGACAAGGCCATTACACTAGCAGTGAAGAGCTGCTGCTAGCACAGCGAAGGAGTCACCTCAAACACTGTGAGCCATGGTGAAAAGGTTTTTTCTTGCTGGCTGTTGTTGCGCACACAGGGTAAGCCTGCAGGTAACGGTCTACCATCCAGGGACATACTTGGCAAAACTATTCAAGCAAAATTTTGCATCATGAATTTATCCAAAGAGAGAAGCCAAATGTGAGAGTCAGGGAACATCCCACTCAAATGCACACGCATGCATACTTGCTGCCTACATGGCTGATTTCAGCTCTGGATAAGGGCAATATCCGAATCGGCGCTGTGAGGTCCCAGAAGACCAGAGAAGGATGAGACTCGGGGCTAAACGGGTAAGGCTTTCCCTCCAGCACAGAGCAGCTCATACTAAAATGCAGCACAGAAAACTGCCGTACCTGTTCCAAATTACTTTATTTTCCCACAGAAGTTTAACATCTATAAAGGTAGTTTTAAAATCAACTTTCAAAAAGTGAGAATCCATAGTTTTAGTCACTGATAAATATTTTGGTTCTAGCTTTCCGACTGTGTCTGCTTCCACAAGAAATGTTTGTCCTCATCTTGGGGTCAGGGTATTTTGTTAAAAGCACGCTATTTCAAACCAATCTTGCGTTTCCTCTGTGAGAGCAGCTGAGGGGTTCCATGACAGAAATACTTGCAAGTTCTTTGGCACGAAAGGAGAAGTGGCTTTCCAAGGCAATGCCACAGCAGCTGCAGAGATCCCCTTTCTCAGGCTGCCAGCTGCAATGCTGCTCACGACACCCTCCAAGAAGCACGGGCTCCATCAGATCCTCCGGCTGAGGCCAGCACAACCCTGAAAGCAAACTAAACCGAGCGGCTGCACCAACCATTGTGGCTCTTATGGCTCCAGCGACCTCCCCTTCGTGCATCAGAGATGTTCCCCTAGCCTAAGGCTCTGTCTCTGGCAGGAGCAAAAGCAGCTGCTCTTTAGGATGCACACAAGCCTGGCCACTCTGCAGGCATCTTCCTTGTTCTTCCCCAGCATCCACAGTTGCTGTGTCAAGGATGTTAGAGGAGATGTCCTTGCCCGTTGCCTTCAGTCTCTGCTGATGGACCTGTTGCCTCTGAAGTTTTCTGATCCTTTTTTGACCCTGCTGTTACTGTCTTTCCTCTGCCTCCTATAGCAGCAAGTTCCTCACTTTCACTTCCTGCTGTGCAAAGATGAACTTTCTTTTACCTGCTTTAAACAGCTCTCCTTCTAGATTCATCAAGTGCACATAGTTCTAGTACTGTGGGATTTGGTGAATGACAGCTCTGCCTTCATTTACACACCATCTTCATGATGTCACAAACCTTAGCCACTTTCCCCCTCTTACCACCTTCTCCTCTGCAAACTGGAGTCTGGGTCTTTTCGGTCTCATAAGGAAGCTGTTTCACCCCCTTGATCATTTTAGCTGCTTCTCTGCACTTCTCTCTAACTTGAGATGCAGAGACCAGAGTTACACAAGGTGCAAGAGAGCTGCAAAATGATGCCTGGTGTCTCCGTGAGGATGCTCAACATGCTGCTGGCTTTTTGGCGGCTGCTGCCGCACACAGAGATAATGATTTCAGAGAACCATCAATGGCTCCAAGGGCTCTTTCCTGAGCTGTGCATACAAGTTTCAAATTCAGCACCATGCAGCAGCATTTGGAAAGAGTTAATGGAAGAAAGGTTGGTGCAACTTGCTGTGGCTCCCTCCTGGAGCAGAGACCTCACAAGAGTTGTACACTGGAGCGGAGAACAGTGAAACCACTTGAAAACAAAGCATGTTCCTAATGCAGCCCCATGCCCTGCAGGTCTCCGGCTTCCTGAGCTAAGGGTCTAGCAAGTACAGGGGGTAAGACAAAAACACGTTGTTGCCCAGGCTAAAGTCTACCACCCTGGACGTAGGTCTGGTACTAGGTGAGCCCAGATGTTTCCAGAAAGGCCTGGGGTGGTTTTTCTTATGAAGGGGGCATTTTTCATATGAAGGAGGACATAAGACATGTTAGCTAGTCACAAGAGTAATTAATTACAGGAGAAGCAAATTATTTCAGCACTATCAGACATGGAAGCACAAAATCCAGCTGGAACGGGAACAGTCCAAGCCTCCTCAGGCCATTTACCTCTATGACAGATGGAGATTAGCAGCCTTCTAAGCCAGGCTAAGGACTCCACAGTTAAGGGTGTAGTTTGTGCTCATTTACAAGCCCAATTTCACAGCCTATATTTCCCAAAGAAAATTCTTTCCGTTTGAATTTCACACACATTACCTGTCGCCAGAGCAGAATTTTAGCAAAATGTGAGCTGGAAGGAGGTGAGAGAAGAGATGAGATGAGAAGAGGAGGAGAGGAGAGGAGAGGAGAGGAGAGGAGAGGAGAG
>Ga0065711_1005289_pt1 | contig 20687 bp, 13 predicted proteins | sample Hoacrofraction12_FD_59098 | JGI IMG/M metagenome (GOLD analysis project Ga0065711, IMG submission 59098) | Hoatzin crop microbial communities from Cojedes, Venezuela - Epithelial fraction 12 v2 (version 2) | ecosystem: Host-associated > Birds > Digestive system > Esophagus > Crop | place...
GAACAGGCTGCCCAGGGAGGTTGTGGAGTCTCCTTCTCTGGAGATATTCAAGACCTGCCTGGACAAGGTCCTATGCAGCCTGCTGTAGGTGACCCTGCTTCGGCAGGGTGGTCGGACTAGATGACCCACAGAGGTCCCTTCCAACCTCTACCATTCTGTGATTCTGTGATTCTGTGAGTCTGTTTGGTTAAATGGCTAAGGTAGCCTCACTGGCAAATCTACTCTGTCAAAGACAGTGTACACGGTCTGACCAGAGTATTGATAAATAAAAAAAAGACTATGAAATTAAAAGTTCCATCTTGTTTCACTTTCTTTCTCCTCCTTTTCAAAAACTCTCTCTTGATTTTAAACTGCCCCATCCTAGTGGTGGTTGCTCTGTAAACTTTCAGTCACTGACCTCCCCAACTGTTTTCTTATTCGACTGGTGGGGTTTCTCAAGCTCACTTTGCTCTGATCAGGACATTATTATTACTATTAATAATCCATGTTAGTTACAGCAAGGATTAGAGAGAGAAGACGAAGTTTGTGTCATAATGACCCAGGAACGATGATGGAAGCAAAGCGTAAGCATGCTGTATGAGCGCAGGAGCATTCGGACGCTAAAGTGCATTCAACATGTCCATCTCTGAACAGCATATCATGGAAGGCAGTCAGCACATGACAACACCTGTATCTGAATTGCAGTGATCCTTCATTTGGGATGGCAATTAAGTTCTCTGTTGCCATAGAAAATTAAGTAAACGTCCACAGAAGGTGATGCCATATTCTCTGTGTCTTGGCATATTCCATAATACGCTGCATCTTGCCTTTTGATATGTAAACAATGTACATGATTTTTTCCCCTCAAATGACAACTTTTATGAAGAGTGCAAAAAACCATCTTTTGAACTGCTCAAACTCATTCAAAATGTCTGGGGTTCATGGACCTTGTTGTCACATTGTTATTTGCAGAACGATTTGAAAAATACATGCAGGTTAAAAAACAAGATAAAATAAAGCATGCAGTGCTATATACATGTCTCAATATCCATAAAGGTGAAAGGTACCTTGCACTCATCTACTATGACTGAGTTGTGAGCTGCAAAAACACATTGGTTTGAGTTGTTTTCCCTATGATTTTTCATGTCGTCATAGATCGACTGAGTCTTGGTCATTTCAATGTCTTCATGCCCTTTATGATGGGAATCAATGGTGTCAAGTTCTGCCTTGGAAAGGTGGTAGACAATGCCAGCACCAAAAGAATCCCCCACTACATTGACTGACGTTCTCATCCGGTCCCTACAAAAGAAGCAAAAGGCAGAGGCTGAATGGCATGAGAGGAAGAAAAAGTAGGGCATGGTAGCCCTGCTAATGTTACTGCATTTACTTCAGAAAGTTTTAGGGATCTTTAGAACAGAAAGATGGGAGCTTTCAAGTGAAATTGCAAAAGCTTGCTTTCCCAGGGGACTTGTTCAGACAGGGAGGATGTGCAGACTCCCATGTCCCAGCTGCTCGTACTCATGGATTTTGGCAAAGAACTTGCGCTGAAGACACAGCCAAACTGCAGAGCTATGCTTGACTGAGATCCCACCAGCACTTGCTTCTGGAGCTGGAGGTTTCAATGTCAGGGTGCCAGGATCACATCATTGCCCTTTGTCTAATCTGAATTTATCAGAGCACTGAACTTAATGCAGCCAGAGAAAAGGATTTTGGATCTGATGAAGTGTTCTCATTTCTGGGACGGATTAACAAACGGCCTCTCCCTTTATTTTCAGTGAGCAAATTACAGTGGAGGGAAAAAAATGCCTGAAATATCTCCATAAGTCTCCTCTCCTGGCACCATCTTTACAGACGGTCATCTGTCAGCATGGCAGCATGCCCACTCACACGGCTGTGTGCCAGAGCTTGGCATATGAGCCAGCCAAATATAGGTCATGGCCTACAAAATGACGAGCCTGCGACAGCGTTTCAGTAACGAGTGCCTCTCGTTGTTGGAGGGTGCCAAGAGAGGCTCACAAGCTTAATTACAGCGAAACGTGTCTGTTGGCACTTCCTGGACAGGATGCCATCGGACAGACACGCCACCTGTCTCCTCTCTTGTTTTCAGAGCATGTCTCTATCTGTCAGCAGTGAACTCTTGCTTGTGGATTTTCCCTGATTTCAGAATTCTGCCCCAAACCTGATCAAAATCCTGCAAAAATGGGAAATGGTCTAACAGAGCACTGCAGGACTATGGGCTCCTGCTGCCCTTCCTGCTGCAGGTAAGCTGTATTACACAAGTCAAAATAATTTACAAATTTATTTGCCTCTTCATATTTGAACTAAACGTAAGAATCTGAAAAAACACCTGACTGAGGACTGCAGTTTAACGCTACCGCAGCAACTGAGTCTAGCGTTACACCGACTAATACTCAGAGGTATATCCACGAAGACTCATTTGCACAAAATGGGCAGGTTGAACGATGTGGACATTTGCCAAGTGACCGAAAAGCCGGCACGTAAGACCTCATTTCCCATGACAGTGATTAATTTGAAAACACCCTTTATGGTATTTCTGGTACTAGACTTGTGTGACATCTCCTTTTGCTGTAGAACGCTGAGAAAAAAAACCTTAATATATAAACCCCAAACCTATAAACATTTATTACACATGCCTGTTCATGGCCATAGAAACTTTTGAGCCCTTTTTAACATCTTTGTTCTAAATACCTGTAAATCTGCCTTTCCCAGCTGTGGAACTGTAATCCCTTTCAAGTTTCTCCTCTCCCTCTCTACATCATCATGCTTACATGTTTGGAGTTTGTGGCGTAATACCTTAGTTGAAGTAGTTCATTATTTTTTTTTGTCACCAAAAGAATACCCAGAAGGAAAAATCCCTTCCAATAATCCCCCCCAAAAACCGAACAAACCTACAACCCATGGTAGGAAAACATCCTTCCAGTTTTGTTTCACACAAATAAAAGGCTTTATACAGTTCTCATCCCATGCCTGTGAAGTGTGTTTTAAACCTGTTCGGAGTGGCAGAATAGGAAAATATAACTTTCCAAGTGTAATTAATTTTTAATTAAGACCATCAAATATACTGAACCCAACAATATAGCTCCACAGAAACAACACCTGCTTTGGTTGAGTGGTATTAAACTTTGAAAGGACTCACTGGTGCCAGATGACGGAGGGATAGTATAGAACACCAAAAAACAAGGTGGAGAAAATACATAAATGTAACTGAGGGACAATTCAAATTCTGACGGGGTCATCTGAGGAGATGGCCAGCCCATATGCATGTACTACTAGCCAAGAGGTTCAGCAACACAAACTGCACACTGCTGCAGAACAGGCTAGACTGCGCAAACCAAAGAAAACAAGTCAGTTCCTTCCAACAGGAAGGACAAAGTCTCATCCGTCAGCCTCTTTTGGGCTAAAGGACACCCTAAGAAGAACAAAGATGACCGTAGTTATTCTTTTGTTAAAAACAACCAACCAGTTAATTCCAACTATGCTGGAACGATGCAAACAAAATCAACATAGGAAAGTTGCAGTCTAGCAAATGACTCCCCCAACACAGCTACTTCTGCATTGTCCATAACAGCTTCTAAGAGGAATAGTGGGACTGAAAGTCAAAGTTCTCTCTCAAACATCTGGTAAGAATGGGCTTTGGAATAACTGGAAAGTAATTCTTTAAATCCTGATAAGGGTTAACACCTAATTTCCTCAAACTGGCATAAATCAGAAGAACTGGAAGATTAACAATGTAGCTGAAAGGAACAGAAATGAGAACAACTGCCTCAAGCCCCCTTGTTATTAATGTCATAGTACCTATATAGCATGCTAGTATGCAAAAAAGTTACTCCCGTTCCCTGGAAGCTTGAAAACCCGGTCTATCCTTAACAGACCTCAGAAAGGAGATTAAAATCTCAGCACACCTGCTAAATCAAAGACCAGGTCACATGTTTAACTTGCCTTGCTTCTTTGTCATTACAGGCAAGAGCTCCTGTTTTCTACAGTTTAATCCAATTTATATAAGGCCCTGTTCATAACATCTAGACATCGACTGCGTTTGACTATTATGAATTTAGATCTAAGCCAAGGAACAGAGTCAGAACTCCAGCAATCTATTTCTGAGTTGCTAAGTGAAGGTTTAAATACCGGATCAGCTGTCCATTTTCTCTAATTCCTCTCTCTTCACTGCAAAACACCACTGTATTTGAGACTGTGCTATGATATTTGCTAAGCTTGTCAGTCTCACATCTGGAAAGTAGCCAGCTTCTGGCTAGAGCAAAATAAGCTGGTTTTATTCCAGCTGTTGGCATATAATTGCTGTCCTATTAAATGTCACTGCTGTGTTGTGCTTAGTTCTAAACTGAGAAACTATGAAGTTGTGAAATCTTGGGGAACTTGCCTGGTGAAAGAGCTCACACTGTATGTACGCGTGGGAGGGGGAAAGGTTGAGCAACCTAATCTCTAGATATTGGTGAGGCTTGAAAAGAAATTGATACAGAAACCTTTTGGCTCCAATTTGAAGGAAAGCGTGCCAAGTTTAAGGACAATCAAAAGTCAGCTTTGTGTTACACCATGACCAAATCGTGCAAAACTGGTTTTGGTAAGCCCACGGATTCAGATGCTGGTAGCACTGTAAAATCAATTGATGTTCCGGTATTTTCTTTCATCAGAAATATTGAAAAACTCATAGAGTAGGACATTTTTTAAAAGCTTTCATTATCTGGAACTGAAACGTTATAAAAGAGCTACTCCAAATATTTCTACGTGGCTGGCTGCATTTACACACTGGTTCCAGAAAAGTGGCTGGAATTGCATCTCAAATATTTTATTAACTTTCTCTTCTACATTCTATTAGAAATACTGCTGTAACATTATTTGATGATCTAATGGAAGAAGACAATGTTTGTAAGTAAAGAAAATATCTTTTTATGACCTTTCTTTTCAGATATTCTTTATGTCTCATTTGTGTGCCCAAAAGCTTGCTCAAAACTTGGCTGGTGTGCCTTTTCTTAACATCAACAATATCAGCAGCATCATTTTCCATATCTCACTAGATCATCATGGCTACCACAACACAACCACTGGAAGATGGAAAATAAAGCTATGAGCTCTTGACTTATATTAATTAGCATGACACTTCCACCAGCAAACTTTGTCTTAACTTTGCAGCACTAGTGGCGTGACACAGAGCTTTTCATCTCCTTTTTTAACTCTCTTCCCTCTTCCCTCTGCCTATCAATTCGAATCACACTGCAATTTCCCTGCTGAATGTTCGGCCAGCAGGACCCAAACCCAACCGCTTGCGCTGAAAGGTTCTTTTGCCTGGCATTTATGCTGGAAAGATACCTTGAAACATTTCTTTTAGAAGTACTGTCCTTCCTATACTTACATTCATCGCTGCTACAGCTCCACGGTACAGATGTTTTTATTTCCTAAGAAGGGCTGGATGAGCCAGCGGTAACAACGTTGCTGAAGCCGAGCCTGAAATGCAACACCTACTACTGGATCAGAACTGCTGGTAAACTTACAGCTCTGAGGTTTCCTAGTGGGGGCAGAGCTTCTCAGTCCACAGGAATATTTTAAAATGACATTTCCCTAAAAAAACAAACAAACCACAGGCTCTTTTTGCACATCCTCCTACCAGCTACAGAAACCTACCTATCTGCCATAGTTTAAGAGCCAGTAAAAACATGTATTTAAAATAAGTATGCACCTCCCTTTTGCTCTCCTCCCAGCTGCAGATTCCTACATTGCTTTCCTGTTTTGAACCATGACCTCATAAATATAATTAGCCCACAGAATATCACATTTTTCCCTACGCCAGCTGTACTCCAACTCCTGAACCCTGCTTCATTTCACCATTCTGAGTCATGATACCATGATATTCGGTTATATATAAAGTATGTAAGTCATCTTTTCCCTTTGCCTTCCCAAGCTGTAAATTCCTCTTTCATTTTTCCCTGAAGCAGAAGTCGGAGCTGTGTGCTATTCTTCACAACTCCTAGTGACAAAATAGGTAATAACAGATGGAGCATAGCAGAACATCCAAAACACATGTCAGAGGATTGACCAAGTTCTTGAATTCTTCTCAATAAGCCAAAAGATATCAGAAAATTCATTTTCTATTTTATCTTGACATTCTCAACTCTGCTGTTCCTCCTTGCATAATTTTAGCAGTGTATCTGGGACTGAAAGCTACCACAAGCAGGCAGCTGAGGCTGCTAGTGTAGGAGGAAATGCACAAATAGTCCAGGGTCATGCTTACATCTCCCCTTCTGGGCACCACAGCTGGCACAACAGAAACATATATCTTTACTACGTAAAAGAATATTAGGGGAGAGATGGCTGTTGACCAGAATATACTGCGCTGCAGCAGTACAGGACAATATAAAAGCCTCTAGAGGCCAGTGCAGCTTAGATGACTACCGAGTCCCTGTCGGCTCTGCACAGGTGACAGAAAGACATCCACATTGTCAAATGGCAACATGAGAAAGGATGTGGCTTGGCATATGCTCTGTCTCTACTATACAGCTTCTGTACTCAAACGTTGAGGAACAAAAGCCTTGGAAAACTATCTGTGGGTTAGTTGCTGCTTGTCGGAGGACCTGCAATGGCACTGAAGGACTTTGATTTCAAGTCCTTCAGAATGAAAGTCAGTCTTTCCAGTTTGAGGAATCTGTCAGTAAAATCAAACTAGGGAATGATCTTCTCTCTTTCACTTTGCTTTCTCCTTTGTCTTTGGTTTATATCCTGCTCTAGAAGAGTTTCTTCCTTAAAAGTGTTTTACCTTCTTATGCACAAAAAGAAATAGACTTTTCCCACTATGAACATAAAACATTTGATACTACAATTGCCCAAATTACCCTGTAAATTGCTGACAACATCCTTATGGAACCTGCATTTTCAGCATTCATCCTTAATTTTAGATCAGAACTGTAAGAAACAGTAATATGAAAGCAAAGAACAGAAAACTGCTCTTGAGCTATGTCTGTGGTGGAGAGGCATCACTAGGAAGAAGAAAATGTGTGAGCATGAGCCCAAGGGTCTTACAAGAAGATCCTTGGCTCATAGAAACTGACTTCAGCAGCTGTATAACAACTTGTACCAGCTGAGAAGCTGCTTACAGTGTCTCCTACTTCATCAAATAAGCTATCTTCTTTGCTTCAACTGCAGAGGAGAGTCTTATAGTTCTTTAAGACCAATGGCTGAAAAGCACTAGAGACAAGCATCACTTCACTACTTTTTCTGCACTGAGCAGTGGAGTCAGCACAACTTACAAAAGCCAGTCAACAGCAACAAGCAAACTGATGTCCTGGGTAGGGAGACCCACTGCAGTAAGGATCAGAAGCATAGTGACAAGTCCCGCACTGGGAATACTGGCAGCTCCAACACTTGCAAGGGTGGCAGTCAAACTGAAAAAAAAAAAAAAAATCAAATGAGGGTGGCAGGAAAAGGAACATGCACTTTCATTGCATACTCATGTGGCCATCAGGAAGGTCTTATTTTTAATGAGTGCTTCCCAGAAAACTAATGACTGTATGATAAATCGTGGTAAGCTCAGGCCACAGTTTTCAAGCTTGTGTTTCTCCAAAATATTTATTAGAGGAGGCCAGATTTATGGAGGTTGTTTTAGAGTTGTAAGAGAGATGTTTGAGAGTTTTAAGTTCTGTAAGTTGGTTATGACATTTAAATCTTTGGCCTGGTGTTGTTTTCTGAGCTCTGTTAACACATCCAGGGTGTTGAAGCCTGAGTTTTGATCATCCAGACTTGCTGAACTTTGATGGCTACAGGTTGAATTTTTAGGGTAGTTAATTTCTGTTTATTTATGCTACTCGAAGATTGAATTGTGAGGTAATGGCTGAGAGAAAGTGGTTATTAGCAAGTACAGAAGAGTAAAAGTCTTGGTATTTGAAACTCCCACAGTACAAGCCAGCGATCTGCCAAGCATAGGTACAAATCACCCTAGACGAAAAAGCAAAATTCATCTAATAGTTTCATAAATTCAAACCTGTCTTTGTTTTTGCCTCTCTTGTTTCTTGATGAAGACCAGTAGGGTGAATGTCTGTGCTCCAAATGTTTGTAAAAATACAACACAGACCATAACAAATATCAGTATCACTGGACAATCCTTTGAAGAATGGAAAACAAATTTGTCAGAGGCCAAGACAAGGGGAGAAAAACTGGGAAGAGAAAGAGAGGGAGAGGGAAGGAAATGAAAAAGGAAAAAAAAAAAAAAAAGGAAAAAGGAAAAAAGAAGAAGGCAGAAGGTAAAAGGAAAAAAAAGGAAAAAAAGAAAAAAGGAAAAAAGGGAAATAAAGGAAAAAAGGAAAAAAGGAAAAAGGTAAAGGAAAAGTTATCTCTGTCTTAAACACAGAGATGAGTAACATGGTTGTACTTCTGTGAATGCACCCAATAAACCTGAAAGTGTTTCTAACATAGAAGTAGGGAAGAAAGGCCTCTGTGGGGGAAAACCTGGGCTGTTAGCTGCAGAACAGATCTGTGAGGATGTTAGCTTGACGTAGAGCTGGTAGGTGGCTGGGTCTGACCCAGACAGACCAGGTTGCAGTGTGTTTGTCAGGTGTGTGGGTTAGAGTGCAACCTGGCCTGCTGAACACCCAACTAGGTCCAGCAGGTACGCAGGCAGGATGCTCTGCTCTGCCGTCAGGGTTTGTGCACGGTGCCAGCTCCTCAGGCACTTCCAGCCTGAACTGGTAAGGGATTGCTTCCAAACTCTGTGAGGAAATGCTCCTGCCAGCCTTCTCATAGCAGCGCTTACAGGGCTGGAGGAGAGCGAAGCTAGCACTGTTCAGGTCTAAGCAGAATCTGGCTTTAGCTACCATTTCCAAGATCACCTTCTCCCAAAGAAGGCAGGAAATCAGAGGATCTACATGACCATTATGAAGTAACTAAGGCTTGTCAAAGGCTAATTAAGTCTTCATGAGTTTATGTCTGGGTCATTTGAATATCCTTAGTATCACAAACTGGATTTGACAGACAAAAAACTAATAACCCTTCATTCATTTGTATTGCCACCTCAAGAGATAGTCTTTGTCGTATTGTTGTAGCAAAAATGCAATACTGCATGAAGAGGAGAAACAGTGGTTTTCTTACAGATAGCCCAAAGTTGCTGCTGGCTTAGTAAATGTGAGTCACAAGGCTGGCTACAGCAGCCTTGAAATGGTGAGATCAGGAAGAGCTAATGGGACAGTCCCTCAGAGGGGGAGAAGAGGAGTAACTTGGGTTCAAGCCTATCAAATCTCTTGGACAACAGCTGATTCCTGACTTGAATTTCCCTGGTCTCAGTTTAGTTTAATATGTGGCATCTCTGCAATGACTCTTTTCAGTCTTAGCAACAAATATGCATCATGCAGGTCTAGCATCTGCCTTCATTAGAAGCAGCCCTGAACCTTTGACAAACCTCGGCTTCGCTATTTCAGGGGTTGGGGCAGGAAGTAAAGGAACGGAAAATGTGGAACTTGTACAGCTGGGCAAGAAACATAGAATTAGACATCCCTTTGCAGGATTTTCTTTAGTGTTGAAAGGGTTTAATAAAAGAAAGGTGGGTGGGTAAAAACTACGGGAAGCAGGCAAACTTGGCAGCCTTCAGTTGTGGCTCCATTTTAACTATGCAACATGTTAGGCCTGGTGCCTTCATCAAGTTTTCCGTTGTAAATTAACTTTAGCTGCAGTAGTCATAACTTTGCCATTGCTCTTTATTAGTCACCCTACCTAATAGGTCTTAAAAGTCCAGACCAGCAAATAGTCTTCAATCACTCTTACCCATTTTTAACGGGTACTTTTCTCTGTCCTTCCAGATATTCAGCTTAGTCCTAGATATGACAATTTGATATGAAAAGACTAGAGCAAATACTTGCTGGGTTAGCGATAAAAGCTCTGGGAGCATCCAGACCATGCTGCAGGCAATCTCACCCTCAGGCTGGGCTATTCTCAGTCCATTTTGTTTGCTGTTCACCAAAGTCACAGAAAAAGTGCAGGGAAACATAAATAAATTGATATAATTTTTAGGTATAGTTTTTTTCTTCCAATGTATATAAGCAGACACATTTTAGAAAGTTAATGCCCCATATATCACTTGTAGCATCCCTCTGCACCAAAAAAGTCATTGCGTAGGGCAGAGAATGCTGTCTTTCACATCGTATTGTCAACTGCAAAACTGTGTAAAGCACAACCAGCATGCACTAAGGCTGCAAACTGTAGAAAATGCATGTCACCAGAGAACTAGGACCTATGTATGTGACATTCCTTTGTACATCATTATTAGAAATCCATGGACTTCACAGTGAATCCCACAGCTATCGAGAAGGTATCCAAACCAAAGCTTCACATTTTACAGTCTGTAGAAACGAAGCCTACAAGTATTTCGAACTGACCTCACAGTAACTATCTGGCCTCCATCCAGCTCAATTCCATTCATCTGTGCTATGAAGATGGCAGCCACAGCTTCATAAAGGGCAGTTCCATCCATGTTAATAGTTGCTCCAACAGGAAGCACAAACCTTGTTACACGCTTATCAATGCCTAGATTTTCTTCAAGACACCGGAATGTGACAGGTAATGTTCCAGCACTGAAGGAAAGAAAGCAAAAAAATAGAGAAGACATAATTACAATATAACAAATACACATAAGGGACCAAAGTCAGAAATTCTGCTATCATTGTTTACATTTTCTACTTCCATTTTCTGCTGTGACTCAAGCCTTTTTTAGCCAATATTAAAATTAAACCTACATTTAGCTGGAGGTGGGACTGAGGCCAAGACATGAACGTGAATTGAAGTACAGATGAGAGCATGAGAGATTTTATCAGACACTTGTATGAACTATGGCTTGCATTTTGTTCACAAATACAAGTTCCAGATGTCTTCTGATGGACAGAACTATGAGCATAGGGACAAATCCTAAGTTTCTTTGATTGTGAATTTGCTCTGAATTGAGAAATCGGTGTTGCACTAAGGAATGAAAAAGCCAGGCAAAAAGATATAATCCATGTTGTTCCCAGACACGGGAGGACAGGAAAGGATATGAAACACAGCTGGAGGATAGGAAAAGATGTGATAGATGGCTGGAAGAGAGGAAAAGCTCCTTGCACAGATCCCCAGCCTTTGTGGGAATAGTTCAGGCTATCACACTCATTTGCTCAAAATAAAACACCTTTGTCAAAAAATACTGCTGAAAACCAAACATACTTTTTTTTCCCGTAGATGCAAGTACCTTCTACTTTTTCCCTTTCCTAGCAGGTCTGCCTGCCTCAGGCAAAGAGTTTGCTGCAACAAGCACAAAACCCAACACAGGAACATGTTTTCGTTCCTTACTTTTCTGTGGCTTTTTTGAGGTTAAGTCCACCACTAAATGAAGTCGGTTGTTGCCTGAGAAGCTGTTCTGAAAAGAAAGCTGATCTGGGGAAATTCCTTTTAATTGGTGTTTCATACAGAAGCAGCTGGAGCACATCTGTTGTTGTTTATTTGCTTTTCTTCAGCTGAGTTGCCAGAATTTCTCAAAGGTCTTCACTATTGTATCCCACTAACTCTGGTGTCATTGCCTCTGCAAAACTACTAATTTGCTCATAGAAGAGTAAAGGACTAGACTCACCAAGTTTTCTCAGATAAAACTCGCAGCATATTGTTGCTAGTGCCTTACAACTTCAGGGTCTTTCCAATTCACTCATTCATCCACTAATGTTTCCATTTGACAGATAATTAAGCCATGGAAAAGGGAGATGATTGAGATATGTAACTATAAAAATGTAGTGTCATAGAAAACAGAGCCTCATGTTCGTCAGGGGAGAAGTTGTTCAGCAGAGTGGTTTGGGTTGAGCCAAAGAAGCAGGTGAATTACAGTTCTTTCAAGGCATTCCTGAATTCAAGGCTTTTTTGTTTTCAACTTTTTAATTAAAATGGAAGATTAAATTTTCTTCAGAAATAAAACATTTATTGAAGAAAAACACTTTAAAATACAGTATTTAACTGAAAAATATTTTCAGCACAAGATGTACTGATTGCATCAATGTAAAGCATCTCTTTATTACTGAGAGCTGAGTTGCCCACACACTTTGTTGAGTCTGTTCTGTGCATTAGCAACGAGTCTAAAATGTTCAGCTCTTCAGTGAAGTTCCCTTACTCCGCCAAATGGATGAAAGAACAACATGAGAGGTTTTTTCACTTCTTTCTGAAAACCTAGCATCATTTCCCTCCCCCCCCAGTGCAATGGCCTGGTCTTAGCATGCTTTCAAAATAGAGTTATCACTGTTTCCTAGCTGAGGAAACAAATACAGAGGTAACACAATTTGCACAAGTCACTTGGCCAATGCCAGAAAACAAAAAGTGGGTCTCCCAACTCTGTGCAGTTGTCTGCACAACCTCTCTAAAAAATCCCAAAGGTGTGTGGTTATTTTTATTTATTTCAACATGGCTGGATTAACAACAGCTTTTATTCAATGGCATAAAATGATTTTGCAGTGAAGGTCAGAACAGCAGATGTATTATCTCTAAACAGCAGCGAATAATCTGCTAACAAGTAAAGCAAGCTGTTATTTCTAAAGTGTACCTGGAAGCTGTGCCTAGTGCTGTGATCCACGCCTGGAAAATCCCAGCAAGGAATGAAAATGGGCTTTTCCTTGTTATCACAAAGTAGAGCAGAGGCAGGAATATTCCTCCATGGATGACAAGACCCACAATCACAGTGACCATGTACATGCCAAGTTGTCTAGCAACTACTTCTAAGTCCTTGATTGCAATGATTTTCCCACAGATGAGGCAAGCAATGCCCAAAGGGGAATACCTGCAGAAAGAGAACAAGCATAGACAGAACTAGTCTTTGCAGCATAGTCATAAAAATTGTGCTCAACAGAGTATAGACTGGAGAAAGAGTAGGGGGCTTTCAGGCTCAACACTGAGATGCAGATGAGGAATTGGTGGAAATTCAATAGAGAGCTTTCACATGTTTTAAAAAAATAATGGCAATCTCCAATGAATTCCCCATCTACTTAATTTTATTCCATACCATCGAATGGAATATGCATTACCTGAAGAGTCTTTGATCCTGGAGTAACATCGTACAATACTACTATAGTGTTACACAGGCTTGGAGCATTACGAAGAGTGGTGTAGTATTTGTTGATAATACACAACTTTTACAACCCATTGCTTTTCTGGTTTCAGGGAGTTGCATTATTTGCTTCAGTTAAACTATCTGTTGAAATGCTTTTATCTTGAAGACTGCAAATGCTTCCGTTATGTTCTTTCAATAATTTGGACAAATGCTTCTTAGTTCATGGATTCTCCATCAATTATGTGCTTTTCTTACTTAGGGTAGGGGTTTTGTCACCTCAGTCATATGATTTCCCAATGGCATGAATGGAACTTTTAAATGGGATGACAATGGTAGCACAGTTTGGTAACAGACAAATTTGAAATGCATGGGTATTATTTTTAGAATGTAATAACCACCTCTAGGGAAAAATGCCTGAAAGTACATGGATAGAAGACAATATTTATACCTGCACTGGTAAGGGTTAGTACATTATAGAATTTCAAGTCACATTCACTTTCTCTATCTGTTTTACAAAACTTAAGCTGGGAAAAAGTAGTGTGTGAAACATGGAGAAACAGTAAACAAAATGCCTCTCTCAAAATACATGGCAATGTATATTTTCAAAAGTGATTAGCATTTTGGATGCTTAATTAAAGACAATACAAAGGAAACTGACTTTCAGAATAAAAGTGCTTCATGTTTTCTGTAAGAAACATCTCTCAGTCTCTCAAGCAATGTGCCCAAAATTTAGAAAGCCCTCAGTCACTTGAAATGAAGGCCAGCTGTTATACCAGTTGTTATAAAAAGCCATGTTTCAATGAACTTGATGAAGCATGTTTCTTATAAAGAATTACATAGTGTCAGAGCCAGATGTCTAATTTGTTTGATGTTTGTGTAGCAATGCCACGCTCCTGAGAGTCTGGAGCTGCCGTGGGAGTTACAGCTCTTTGTGCAGAGAAATCACAAACCAAACAAAATGTAACTCTGCATAAAGAAGTGCATTTGTCTTTAAAAATTCTAGGCAGAGATGAACAAGTGGAATTCCCAACATCAATCTCCTTTCTCACAAAAAGAGAAATAAAAAGCACATCAGTAAAAAAATAAACATTTACAGTGAATTTCTTGAAACTTGAACAATTTCCTGCTATTGCAACACTGACTACTAGAGAAAGTTTATACTGTAGGCAAGGTATTATATCTTAGGTGCTAAGTGAAGTAAGAGTGAATTCTAGCTCTTGGAGTGTTTTGAGAGTGTAGTCACCGTCTCTTTACAGTCTAGAGCAGCAGGTTACAATAACTACTGAAAGCAGTAGAGCTTTGTGAATAAAAATAACTACGTTTTTATGCAGCAAGATCATCTGCAGAAAAGCAGAAGCGTAACAGGAATGCAACATCACTGCTTCAAGTTCTTCCTTCTACGCATTTCCGCATCGCTGTTGCTGTCTGCATCGCTCCTGCATGAGAGTCTCCCTCTGAGATACAGATGATGCTGAAGACTCGCACTTCAGGCACCCTGCTCCCTTTTCTATTCCCTTTTCTATAAACTGTGTCCATGTAGAACCTCAGAGAAGAGGCAAACCGCTGCCTTGTAACTTAGGAACCACTTCCAGGGACACCAGGGAATCACGGGGAGCAATGAGCCACGATGCGTGTGTTGTGCTGGAGTGGCTATTTCTGCTCTCAAAGACCTAGGAGACACGAAACACAGTAGTACAATGACAAACGTAGCAATGCGTTTTTATGTTCTGAAAAACTGGTTCTGTGTGATATGGCCACGTCTGGCACTGTGTACAAATAGCTCTGGGGAAGCCCTTGGAAGAAATGTCTCAAAAAAAAAGAGAATCCTCTTCCAGAAATGTAAACAAGGGCTCAGTCTTAATTGGGAAAAGTCATTCCCTTGAAGGCAAGCTAGGCCCCATTATTGCAAATGGGCATACTTCAAAAACAGGATGGATACCTTCCCATGACCCCACTGCAGACAGGTTGTAAGACACAGATTCTGCAGAAACTACGGGTGGAGGGACTACACATCACCGAAAACCACTGGAATTTTATTTGGTGGTAAAGTATTTTTGGTACAGAAGACAATGAATAAAGCCTGTCTCCGGGCTTGTTGGTAATTATATCTCCTGCCTAATACCCTGAGATTATGCTAACCTCCCAGGAAGATTTGGATGTTCCTCTGTGGGGTGTTCTTGCTTGCTTAGGTGTCCTTCTATGTAATGAATTTCCATAATTAACGTGGCATTTGAAGTCCTTTGCTGGTACCTGCATGTCTTGGATTTCAGTAAACGAAGAGCAGAATACTTTCAGAAATACTTCAAACTGGGTCCTAAATAATCTCCATCAAATAGAAATAATGCTGCTGTGGTTCTAACACACCTGTCAAGGCTTTAAAAAATGAACTGTTTAATTATATTGTTTACTAACAAACTGTGGCCACTTTATGCTATATGAGGGTTTTATGAGTTTTTAAATCTTTTATTTGTTCTGTAAGTTAGAACTTCAAACTTACCACATGATCATAGTTACTAACTTCATTACAATCTCATTCAGGATATTGAAGAAATCCACCATCATCTTGGCCTGTTCTCCCATTTTCCCCATAGCAATGCCAAAAGCAATAAAGAATCCTATCAAACCTATAGGGAAAAAATTGCAAGACAAAAAAAAAAAAAGCAAGTAAACCCATGGTTTTTAGGAAGTTTTTGCACCTAGTCAATGTCTTAATATCTGCTAATCCAGTTTACAGAGCTATAGTGTATTACATATCTCTTGGGACTTTTTAGTGTCGACTCACTCTCAACTTTCATGATCATATTCAGAACATCTTTTATTCTTCAATATTTTACTAAATTCCAATTTGACAGCCCAGCTACGTTTTTTTCTGTTTTCCTGAATTGAACTGATCATCAAAAAAATACCTGCACCATAATCTCCTCAGTGCCACACACAGCGCCATATCATGGCTTCTTTTTGTTGCTAAAACCGCCACCAGAGACCAAGAGCGTTTTTCTCAAGCTTTACAAAAGTCACTTGACAGATTCAGCCTACAGACTAGTCAGTTCTGTAGTAAAGGGAAAGGCAAAAGCAGCCCCAGAACATAACTTCTTCAGGTCAGGAGTATTCCCGTTAAATGAAGAAGGTAGGGGTGGGAGGAGAAGGTGGGTATTGCACTATAAGCTAAACCACAGAACTCCCATTAAACACATCAACCTTACTGAAACCAGCTATCAGTGGATACATAATCATACAATTCAATACAAGCAACATTTGTTTCCCAAATTTAGATGTTAAGGTGTGAAAGTCTGGAGTATTGGACTATCAGTGTGAAAAAACAACTGAGTGCATCTGTCATGTATTGTATTACGTTGGAGCTGTGTCTCCAGCACTAACCTTTACCACCCAGCAATTTTCAGTGTCCAGAGTGGGATTATTAACCGATACTGACGGATGGTTTGAAGCTTTAGCCACCCTTTGAGGCTAAACTTTCAGTCATGATAGGAGTTCAGTATTTAACAAATGTGTGAGCTCAGCTGGGAAATTCCTAAGGAAAAACCCATCAGGACACAAAAGAATTCAAGAGAAGGGAATTTCAGCTATCAGTACTCTGGGAAAAGACAGGCTGTTCCATATCCTCATGCTGGCTTTAGCAACCACACTATTTTTTTTTCCCAATCCAGTCTCCTGGACATAAGGCCATTCTTTAGCACCAAGCTATCTTTGTTGAGTCACTGGAGTAGAGAAGTGAAGTGTATGTTTGTGTGCTGCAGAGTATAGAGAAATGATGAAAAGCTTTTCAGTCAAAGATCAAGTCACTTCCTGGAATTCAGACTCTGCATCAGAAAATATTAGTAGGTGGTTTTGTTCGTTAATTCCAAACGAGCTGCTACATTAGTCATAAGAGTCACATTGGTTCATATTTGCAGGAATTTGCCTGGCTTTTACAGTTTATGCAAGCTGGATGGCAATTCCCCAACATTTTCACTTCTTCATTCAAAACCAAACGAAAGCACACCAAGCCAAAAAACTCTGCAACATGTGAGAGTCATTGGTCAAAATACTACAGCAAATCCCCCACCTAAACTGTGTATTTCCTTTCTGTAAGAATTGTATTCAGCCTTCTAGTTCTTTTTGTTTCCGTAACAGAGCCTGCACAAAACAAGTCCAGCACTAAATGCAGTGCATCTCTCACATTAGAAACACTGTTTCATTTTAATGCATAAGCGGAGCTTGAGGAGAGAAAAAAGCAGGTGAGGGTAACAGCATGAGCAAGGAGCTGCTGCCTCATGCAGGGTGCAAAAAGCCAATTTGCAGCTTTGAAAGAAAGCGACTTTTCTGCCCACAGATATTGAATTGAAGGAGGAGCCATGGAGGCAGGCAGAATACGGTGGCTCCCGACTCTTGTAGAGCAGGCTGCACTTTCACAGCAAAACAAATCATCTCTGATCAGCTTACTGATGCTGTCTCCCCTACATCTAAGCAAAGAAGCCGCTGCCAACCAGCTCACCCACATCTGGGGAAGCTCTGCGTGCACAGCAGCCACTGTGTTCACAGGAGCAGCTCACCAGCTGCAAGGAGTCTGTCAGCGGCCATTTGCCCCTGAAAAGTGATGACCTAGCGGTGAGATAAAGCAGTGGTTTAGGGATTGCCACATACTGTCCCACTCTGAGGACAACATCTACAAAGACAGGTGTCAACCTCAGCCCTGTGGACATGCTGCCACAGAGCAGTAAGTGTAGGCGTGCCAAAGAGGCTACAAATTGAGAGCTAATTTGTGACCGACTTCACCCACATCAGGAAGAAGGTGAAGGAGGAGCACTCAACTCTGGGCTGACAACACAGTGAGTCTAGGCACAGCGGAGAAAGCAGAAGTGGTGTGGGGGCTCCTCGTTCTCCTGCACCCCCACCCCAGCCCGAACAGGTGCTTCAGGAAGGGGTGGGAGATAGGCAAAGCCCTCATACCACCCCCACTTGCTGGCTTGTCCAGACAAGATGGCACAACAACAGTTCTTCACAATCTGCAGCTGGTAAAGGTCAGCAGCCAAGATGAAAGGAGGAGGGAGTTGTGACTCAGAGATGTGTCAAGCCTCTCTGGGATTTTTCTTGGGTGGTGCGGTTCACACCCCACCTCTCACCTCCGGCTCTGCCTCCAGCCAAATTCTAGTTCAGCATGCCCAAGACACCTACAACTGAAACAACTGAGCTCAGATTCTTCAGTGAGTGGGTAAAGCACTGCCTCTTGAAGCTCTCCCCCATACTGTTTTGCCAATGTGTGTTAGTATTAGCCTAGGTAGGCTAATTCTAGGATGAAAGGATATTTTGGGTACCTCCTACGTGCTTCCCCACTGAACTCCAATTAATAGCTGCAAAGCTGCCAATCCAGAAAAATTCACTTGATTGCTTCTGTGATACATTCATATTTCTAGTAAGACCATTAGATTTTCATCTCTGACATCAATGGGCAGCCAGTAGGTGACAACATTTGATGATTATTTAGGGAGACTAAACTCACACTGAAGAGCGGATCAGACAATACTGGCTACCCAGTCACAGCCAAAAGCTGTGTCATACATATGATGTACGTATTTGACAAGCAAAAAGTTTTCATACCCAAAACATTCATGCCATCCTTAAATTCAAGTCCCTTCTTAATGACCAGCTGGGCTTCTGGTGGTGCTTCGCGCACTGTCTCATTCATCATAGCAAAAGCAGAGTCAGTGACATTAGGTGGTTCTTCAATGGGTGGTGGCACCAGCACTTTCTTCGTGACAGTCTGGATCTGAAGGCAATAAAAAGAGAAGATGAGAATGGAAACAGACTGAATGTAATCCATATGGGAGATCAGGAAATAATAATAAAGAGTCTTCACTTGAAATTCCAGACAACTCTATTTTTAAAGGATTAGACATGCATTCCACAACCTCTTACCCCCTTTTCCAAAAATAAGTTTGTTTTTCAATAGTTCCAAGTGTCACAAAGTCCTGGGAGTCTTCCTCATGACTCCAGTGTGAAAAGTATGGCAAATACTTGTTCCTTACTACTATGATGTAATATTTTACAGTTAGTTAGCCCCTTTGTCCAGATGGTTCGCAAATGGTGCTTCACAGATTGGATGTTACGTGTTGATACCATTTGCTCAGCACCAAAAGGCAGGCACCTCTAAGATAAGTCACAGCAGCAACTCTGCAGTAAGGCTTGTTATTCAGGATGGTCCGCCCAGCTGAAGTTATCATAGATCTATGGTTAAAGTGAATCAAAAACTTAGGACACTTCCAACACTTCACTTGGTAACTGTGAGAGCTTAAAATGGTTAAAAAACAGTCCTCTGAGCTCTCTAATTAAAATATTATGAGTGACAGATAACAGAAAAATTATCAAAGCTGCCAGATACCTATTAAATCAAATCTGACCACCTCAAAAAGGAAACACCAGCATCTGAATGGATCTGGACCCCTCCTGGCACATGAAAGGCAGGGTCAAGGGAAAGCTGGGAAGGAATGGTAGGGGAAGAAATGGGCTTGAGTTTACAGCTAGGAAAAAAGGAAGAAGGGAGTATTAAAAAAGATCCGTGACTTGCTGCTTTTAGAAGGGGCATTTTCCTCCCAGTTCACACCTTGACCCTTTCCTGCCTCTTCATGGCTCTGGGGACAGGCAAAATGGTTAGGAAGCTAGGACCCGTTTGCCACGGTTTCCCATCTGCTCCCTACTTTCCTTGTTCCTAGAAAGTGTTTGAGCAAGGCATCAGAAACGGTGCATTAACATTTCAAAGAACATTTGCACCTCTTTCCTGTTGAGACGGACATTTTAGTACTATGGATGATAATCCATATTCAATCCATGTATTTTAAAACCATAAAGTTTAGACATCAAGTTTAGATTCTGACAACAGCTTCTGAAGCCAGAAAACAATTTAAATGTCACAGTCATATTTACAGACAATAGTCCCATCCTCTTTCATGGCACATAAGATCTGAAGTCTCTGCTGGAATAGCAGTTTTCTTTATAAATTAAGACTTTCTTGTGGACCATACAAAAATTCAAGAGATATGGAAATCCCATGATGGTTCAGAGTTCGATTTACAAATGAAGTGTCTCAAAATTGCAAGTGCATCCTTTTATTGCTTTCTGCCTGGTCGCAAGGGAAAACATGTAAAACTCCCCCACAGAACATGCCTACACAGCACCATTGCTGTGCACCTTTCAAAATCATTGTTTGCAGGATTTCTGAAATAATTGCTTCCTCCTAAGGCAACCAGGAAACACTGAATGCTCATGGAGAGAGTCCGTACAAATGCAAGAAGAGAAAATATACGCTGACACCATCAAATGCAGTTAATCTTCCTCCTAAATAAAGGGAGAGACAAGTAAAGTCTAACACCTCACTGAGGAGTTAAGGGCTAATAGAAGGCACAATTTCCATCTGGAAAGGAGCATGACTTACTCTGCAAATGAAAGGTGGCTTTGTGGCAGAGGCATTCACTGGCAATTAGTTTGGAATCTGATAAAATTAAAGGAGGTTGATGAGGCCTTCTACAGGCAGATGCAAGCAGCCTCACAGTCACAGGCCCTGGTTCTCATGGGGGACTTCAACCACCCTGACATCAGCTGGGAAGACCATACAGCTAGGCAGGCACAATCCAGGAGGTTCTTACAGAGC
>Ga0065711_1036709_pt1 | contig 20687 bp, 3 predicted proteins | sample Hoacrofraction12_FD_59098 | JGI IMG/M metagenome (GOLD analysis project Ga0065711, IMG submission 59098) | Hoatzin crop microbial communities from Cojedes, Venezuela - Epithelial fraction 12 v2 (version 2) | ecosystem: Host-associated > Birds > Digestive system > Esophagus > Crop | place...
GGCCAGGTTGCTCAGAGCTCCATCCAACCTGGCCTTGAACACTGCCAGGGAGGGGGCAGCCACAGCTTCTCTGGGCAACCTGTCCCAGTGTTTCACCACCCTCATGGTGAAGAATTTCTTCCTAATCTCTAATCTAAAACTGCCCTCTTCTATCTTAGAGCCGTTCCCCCTTGTCCTGTCACTACATACCCTTGTGAAAAGCCCCTCTCCATGCTTCCTGTAGGCCCCCTTCAGGTACTGGAAGGCTGCTATAAGGTCACCCCGGAGCCTTCTCTTCTCCGGGCTGAACAGTCCCAACTCTCTCAGCCTGTCCTCGTAGGAGAGGTACTCCAGCCCTGTGATCATTGAGGCATTTTACTGCATAAGATCATAAAATTTCTGCATGATGCATGATATCTATTCCTGTAATTTAGTGATCTAGAGGTTTTATTTGGGGTGTAAATGCTGGAAACAATGACATTTCTGAGCTGATTTATGAGGTACTGTACTTTGTACTCAAACCTTCTATGTGCTGTTTTTAAAAGACCATGTTATGAAATTGCTGATAGTCAGAAAAAGAGCATTGATAATGGGCTTAAATTCTCTGTGTGCAGCTGCAGACGAGAATCGTTAGGAAACAGAGGGATACAGAAGCAGTGGCAGTTACACTGCAAGGATTAATAACTGAGTTCCTGAATGCCTGAGAAACAGGTACACTCATTGCAATGAGTATAATCTTATGTTGAGAATTATGTAGTCCAAGTTTACATTTTAGACAATATTTTAACAGTAAAAGATCTTGTCACAGATTGTGAAAAATAGCCTCTAACCAACTTTCCCGAGGAAACTGTGTGTATAACCTTTCTGTGGGAACCAGATAATTTCTTTTGGTAGGAAATGGATGTCAGGAGAGTATTTGTTGTGTATTTTATTTTACCTATTTTTGATTTAGCATGTAGGGGAAAACAGGTGATTGGCAGGTAGATTCATCAAGTATCAATAGATAGTAGGGGGCAAAATTTATAGTTTAAAGACTGTTTGCCATGACAGCCCTCAAGACACAGGACAGAGAACTATGGCTCCTGCCTTTCAGAAATAGTTTTAAGTATACTAGAGTTTATGGCAGTAGTGTTTAAAATGATGGGGTTTTTTTTAAAGAGTTTTTAAAAAAAGGTTTTAAAAGGAGTTTAAAGAGTTTATCAATAAAGAAGTTGGTATTCCTGTGAAGTTTCATACTTCTAAGATTGCTAAATTATTATCTGAGCAGAACTAGAAGTTCTTTAAGAGCGTGAGCGGTATACAGAATCAGCTATGATGCTGCGAAGCCTAGTTGTTCTTGACTTTTCCTCTGTGTGCTAATGCAAATATTTCTGAAAAGAGTAGATAAATGCAGAATGCATAAAAACAACAAGAAGAAAATGGAGTAATACTGAGTTGTGGAAATGACGTCAATTAGGTACGATTTAGATCAAACAGTAGCTAAAAAAGAACCAAACAATTATTTTCATTGACTGTAGAACCAAAGTTGCCTAAACCCAAACTTTGCAGAACTTCTGTTAATAAGGCAGAACATAACAGAAGCAAATACACTTTTGACTGCTGTAGGAATTACTGACCTGACAGAATCAGAGCCCAGGAAAGGAGAACACTGTGCAGTACTTCAGTTTATTTTTTAAAGATACATATATTTATACTTCCAGAAGGCTAAAAAGTCCTCAAAATACTTTGCTAAGGTGAGTAAAGCCTCTTTTGCACTTCAGCTTACCCAGCACCTGGAAAAAAAGTTCATAAAAATTACAAGGAAGCATACTTCATTGCATAGTGACTGTCCCACCAGAGACAAAGGTCTTCAAGATTGTAATAGTGACCTTGTTTTTTATGAGCACTTGGAGAGCAGAATTACAGATATAGTTCTTTATTGGATCTTGAGAGACTTGTAAAGCTGATAAGAAAGGAGTTATGATAGGTCCCTTTTAAATTCTCACATTGTAACCTAGCCAACCTGGCCTAGCTCCGCTAGAAATTAGTCTAGAGCACAGTCTGTGAACCAGGCAGAGCTCAGTAAATACAGAACATTGACCTCATGTGTGTGCGTGTGCTTAGGTGTAATGAAACTGCATCCAGGGCAGAAAAACAAATTAAGAGACTCAATTAAGAGACTAAGAGGTTTTATTATTATTGTTAGGACTTACATTTTTGTACTATATGAGATATAGTTTTTAAATTTTGTTTTAAACGTAGTCTGATGGGGCAAATTTTGTGTTGGAGCTTTGAGTACTATATTTATACAAATACTTGTAAGCACATAATTAGTTCAGAACAGTAATGAAATGCTTGATGGAGAGGATTTTGTTACAGGTTTCATTTCTCCAGCCATGGAATAAAATGACTGTTTTGCCCAGGAAGTGTTTCCTCGAAATGTTATTGGCTGGTGCATGAGTATTTCTATTTGCAGAACCAGCAGCAGGACACTGTTATTATCCTCTGATAACAGCCTGTTCCAATGGCTTTATCTCATAAATAAATAAATGAATGGATAAGTATGCATTGGGATGAATATACCTTAGGTAAAGGCCAGGCAAAGTAATAATCACAGGATTTGGTGTGACATTTTGCCAGCACTCACACATATTCCTGACTTTTCTAACATTTGTTTGTTTCAACTCATAAATATTTCTGCAAAGTAGGCACACTGTTAAATGACACTGGCTTCCTTGGAGAGATTATGCATGTTAATAAAATGTGAGACAGGAGGTATTGGCACATGATGGTTTTTAATTAGGGGAGAAAATAAAAAAAAACGGTCTTTTAGAAGAGAGGGCATTCCAAAGAGCAACACTTAATGTCTCCATTTGAAGTACTGCTTTCCAGTATACTCTTACTTTTGAAAAAAAAAAACAAAAACAAAAAACAAAAATAAAAATCCTGAAACCCCAAAACAACCCAAAATCCTCGCACTTGCAATAAGAAAAGTTTGAAGCCCTGTGGAGGGGAGGAGGTTGTGGGAACATCAGCATTCCTTTGATTATATTCAGTGAAACCAGGTTGTGTACTTTGTGAGAACCAGGAACAACTTATAACACCGTACACTTCCTAATCCTTTTGCAACTTTGATCATTTCTCTTTTTAAGCATTGACTATAACTGAACCTAAAGAAGAGAAGTGCAATTGCTCAGCTCAGACAGATAACTTTTATGTTTTGCAGTATCTTTTTCATTCTAATGAAATCTTTCTTTCCATTTTAGACAAATATCACTTGCTGTGTCATAGCACATGGATTTCAGGACCGCCTGTGAAGAGGTAAGATCAGATACTTTTCAAACAATAGTAGAATCAAAGTCAATGAACTTTTAATCCTCCTTATATGCAAAATCCTTTTTTTACCCTTTTTTTCAGAAATGAGAGGAATTACATAATCAGATAGAAGTTATTCAGTTGATCACTTTATGGTGGCAGACAGACTTTGTAGTAGAAGATGAGAGAATTTGCCCAGGTGTATTCATCACTAGCCCTCACCTCTGTCAGTTCCAATTTACCTCTTTAGGCACAATGTAGGTGCAGGTAGCTATGTTTTGTGTGAGCTTTGCTCTTAGTGAAGTGTTTATATCTGAAAGCCTGTACATGAAGAAAAACATCAATCGAGCCCGAAATCTATCTCGTGCTGCTCAATAAAATTAAGGGGGAAATGTAAGAGTATGGGGAAAGGGTGGGGAGAGAGAAGCTGTGAAGATTACCAAAATTAACAGTAATTCCATTCTGATTTGATGAGATGAAAGAGTTATTTTCACTTAAAATAGGTATAGTTTCATGATGTCAGTGCAAAGCACTGCAGTCCCATTTCACTAGAAATGGCGGAAGTGCTTTGCTTTCTGTGTTCATGCTACCTTAAAGAAAGTAAATAAGATGTATTTGTAGATGTTAAAAGGGGCATTGTATTTACTCAGAGGTTGTGTATGAATGAATTGTTTTAATGCGTTTTCACACCTTTAGCAACTGAGGCACAGTTTACACCAAATTACATAGTGATGTCAATGCATTGTTTTGATTAAATAGTCATGACAATTACCCGTGCACTGAGAAGCACAAACAATGTTTGGGAAGTTGTGACTGGGAACAAGAGAAACTGGCTATATCTTTAAGTGTGACCATGATCCCATGAAAAAAAGAGAAGCAGAGGGATGGGAACAGTAGTAGAACTAAGAACTAACTGCAGCTAGAACCAATTTTGACCTGAGAATCAATTGGTATAAACTGGGGGGCAAGAGAAAATAAGCAGGCTAAAGAACATTAAATCATGACAGCCTTCTGAAAGATGTGGTAGGGTCAAAAACTAATATTAAAGTGAGACTTGCTGTTGGGAAAGGATACTTTGATGATAGTCCAGGATTCTATGTAATAGGCTTGAAGACCTCAGAAGATCCAGGCCCAGTCTAAATTCTGTAATACAGTATATCACAGGTAATTTTCCTGGAAAAAAGCATTCTTGTTAGTTTTGAGACTTGGTTTTTGGTTTTGTTTCTTTTTTAAATACCTTTTTGAATGCACTTATTGAGCAAAAAATGCAGATGCATATTATTTTCATGGAATTTTTATGTTGTTATTATTTAAACTGTACACATTTGGTGGCAATTAACTTCCCTCTGTGCCCAGCAGCAGTAACAAGAGCAGTCACAGAAAGACGACCTGGCATATGAGTCCTATCTTAGCCTTTACAGTGCAAGTACACTGACAGATCTGTTTCATTCTGTATCTAGCTTCTAAAGGGGGCATTGATATCAAATTTAGCTCTTTAAAAACCAGCTGCTTTGTTGGAGCTTCCATGATAGACGAGGGAAGGAGAGGATGACTTCTCCGATCCTAAAAAATCTCCATAATCTGGAGACCCTAAAGAAGCTCCTTTAGCTTTTAGATTAATAAAATTAAATGAAGTAGATTCAACTCCAGTTTATCTGCTTTGTGTAAAATGAGCTTTGTGCCACAGAATCAGTGGTGTCACTTTGGAGAAATCCTGAAAACTACGATTTACATCTTTCCTCCCAAGCCAATCAAAGTTAATAAAATATAGACTTTCAGCGTACTTTTATCAAATGCCTGTGTCTAAATAAATGATCAGTAGCCTTATGCTTACACATAGTGCTATTTTTAACTAAAGCCTCAGCGCTATCATTGTAAGGCATCATCTACTTTGGTTTTTGTTTGAAGGATAATATATTGAGCTGGATCTGAAAGCCCGAGAGAGAGAAGGCTGCAGCAGCTCTGTGCCCCCAGGTCCAGCCATTACAGAGGGAGCACACATATACACTACATGTATCCATATATGTGTATATACTTCTGTACACGACCAGCCACGCAGATCACATACAGACATATGGAGCAGTTGCGCAAAAATAGACAGCACCAACAGCTTCATCCTGCTCCCCTTGCTGGCTGAGTAGGATGGAGGTCCACTAGTGAGAATATATGTAAAAGTATGCACAATGTGCATGCCTCCAGCAGCTGGGCTTAGACACTCAGTCTGCCCAGCAGCTGCCCCTGGATCCCAGTCTTCCCAGTTGCTGGTCGTTGGGCATACAATCCCCAAGGCCTCATCCCCTCTCTGGCTTCTGGTATAGACTTCCACACACTCACCTCCCCCCTGCCGCCCGAGTCCTTCACCCAGGAAAAGAGTTAGAAAGGAGTGTAATAAGAGGGTAGGACAGACTGCGCTGATCAGGCTTAGGGCATGGCCAGACAAGCATATCGACCAGAAAAGTATTTACATGTGACCAACCCCTTTTCATCCCTTAACCCTCTATTTTCTCCTACTTGTTCCTCCCCAAATCACTGAAACCCCTCCCTTCCCCTACTTTGGTCCCTTCCCTAAACATCCTGTCATAAATCCTGTGCAATCCAAATCTGCATCCCGCAAGGTGTCGCACACCCCCAGGCAGTGACCCCCACTCAATCCAAAAGCTGCTTTAGCATTATCTTACCATGATGGGTTTCACACCTGGACACTGGTGCTGGCAGTGCACCAGACTGGGTGTCCCTTCCTCTGAGTCCTTAATTCGGGTTTCCGCCTCCATTGTGCTCCTGTGCTCTTCTGGGCTTGTCTTGATGGGCCTTCAGTAGGCTGATGGCACCTTTGATTGAACTGAGCAGGGTATGATTTGGACTTCTCCCATCTGCTGTGGTCTGTCTGTACGCCTTTGTGTGTGTGCACACAACGGTTGTGGTTTTTATCTACTTCTTGGCTTCCAGAAGCATTAATTTTTGCTTCACCACTCATGTGGACACTCTCCTTTGAATGGTGCCATACAAGTATTAAGTAATTACTTAATATGATCGTTCTCTTGAGTTCAGTATGAGGTGGAATTATCCATACTGTCAGATATTTCAATTCACAATATATACGTATTGCTTTTAATGCAGTTTCCTTAATACCTTAAAATTTTCTGGACTTGTCAGCAAAACTTCAGCTAGTACTTGAGCTTCTTATGAAAGTGATGATAGCGACTAAAGAAAATACCACTGTGGCACTGCCTCCTTAATTAACTTGTGGTTCTATTCCATTGGCACATCTTCAGCAACAGTTTAATCATTACAAGCCACAGAAGTTTTGGTATTGTTTTATTTATTTCAACTATTGACATGGAACAAAAAGTAGTTGTGGACATTGGTCCACATACTTCTGTTTAATTGGTTATCTAGTGAGTTCATTTAATGTACATTATTTTCAGCCTTCTTCCCCCTCCATCCCCTGTTGTATCAAATTCTCAATTGTACTACTTATACGGGAAAAATAATCTCTGTTCTTCTATGTGAAAACAGTTACTAGGCAGTTTTTGATAATGGCAATAAAAGCTGTCATGAGGCATCTTGGCTATTTGGTCTTCCTCTTCTTCCTTTCTTTGTTTCTTTTCTTTTGAATGTCTTATTGCCCTTCTTTCCCCATCCTCCAGTGCTGTAACCACCACCACTGCAGAAGAACTGAGGTCGCTTTCCCAAAATCATGAGTGGGGCTCAGACTCTCGTTGGAACTTCCATCCTCATGCTTGCTAATGGCAGTAAATGGTTTGAACAGAGTTTCAGTTAGCATAAAACTAATATATTCCACATAGATGCACTGAGGCTAAAGCACATTTTTTATAGTGTCCGTGACATTATTTTTTTTTTCCTAAAACTACTCTTTTCATTCTAAATAACTGCTGCTCAGACATTGGATGTATCTGAGGGAACCTTTGTTCTTCCGTAGCACTGATGCTTTTATACATCCTTGATTTTTTCTAGTGTTTACTAGTGGGATTTGGTTTGAGATTTGTACACTGAAATGGTCTTGTCTACTTGCAGGTACCTGCACCTGCACTTTGTGCCGAAGTTCCTACTGCAGATCTGAATAAGTACAGTCAGTGGGGCCCAGTGAGTAATTCAGTTCCCCCAAAACCTGAATCAACTGAATTGCCCTCTACACTTTATTGCCTATAATGCGCAGTTCTTCATCAGTTATAATGAGACCTCAGACACTTATATGTAGACAGATACAGTTTTGTATCAATCTCAAGATGATTCCTACAATTCTAATGATTATTCTCTCCTCTAACCATCTTATCTGTAGACTCTACTGCCTTTCAAGACATCTTAAAGTGGTTCTATTCTGCAAGAAAATACCTTCTGTGCTAGACAACTCAAATGGCACTAAAAGTAGTTGAGTACTTACACATACACATATTTTTTCTGATGATAGGAAAGTTATAGTTAATTTTTTCTTGTGGCTTCTTCACTTGCTAGCTGTGGGAAATTTTCTCTATTTTCATATTTAATGACTGGATTTCATGATCTTTTCCCTCACTGATAAGTAAATGTATCTATTATACTGGTTCTTGTAAATGTATCTATTATACTGGTTCTTGTACTTATGCAAGAATTTCCAAGCCATAAGGCTACCCAGCTCCTGTTTTAGCCTTTGTCCTGAGCTTTCTGAACTTTACAAGACCATAAATCTTAGAGTTACTGGGTTCTTTAAATGCTCTCCTGTACTCACTTGACCTTATTCTGTATTCTGAAAGCTGTCTCTTGGAAGATAACCTCAGTCTCTGACATAATACTGTCCTCTGCATTGAAAGTACCCTTCTGATGATATTTAAGACTTGGGATTATTATAATGCATTAGAAAATTTTCCCCTTAGAAAATTTTTTCTGTTTTAAAGTTGATATTTTCCATGTACTTCATGAACAAGCTGCCTGAGCAGCTTCTAACTTTTCTAACTTTCTAACATTCGAAATTGCATTCTTTACTTCTATTAGCTTGGGGTTGTTTTCCTTCTGTAACTTCAAACTTATTTAAATTAGTAAATATCCCATTCATTTTCACACTTATAATCTATTCATCTGTTTTTACAGTACTGTTCATTGCTTCTTTGAAGGATTAGTTTGAATTGGTAAATTGTTTTTTTTGTCTTCTGCTTTATGAATCCTGTGAGCATTCCTGTAGACTTCACAAACTTTGTAATTTCATGCATTCTGCTGTTCACAGGTCTGGCAAATCAAATAAAAAGATGATGAAGTCCAAATTCAACATATTCCTGCATTTTTTTTCAAGTTGGAGTATAAAATTCACATGCAGGATTGGAAAATGTTGGTACCTGATAAGTCAGGCTCCAAATGACAAGCTGAACACATCCTTGTGTGTCTGATCTGCATTCCAATGACAATATAAGAGATTTTCACTGAGGCTAGCAACACCTCCACAGAATAAATATCTGGACCGTTTAAGAAATATCCTTTATGTGGTTTTGATACATATGCCTACCCCTTGTGTTCATTGCCATTACTGCCTTATACCTCTTATTCAATTTCCTTTTTTATTATTATACTTGCAGTTATACAGCAGTAACAGGCATATCTCCAAATACTCAGAGGTCAGCTTCATTCCAAATAAGCATCCAAAAGTGTAGATACTCATCTGAAGTGAACTGCCTATATATTTAAGGCAGTTTCTGCAACCCATTCTCCTTGCTGATATCGGATTGTTGATGGTAAAATTAAATTTCAGGGCTTAAAACTAAATTGAAGAGGTTTAATTTATTTTAGGACATACCAGCCAAAGCAGAAACTAAAAATCCAGGCCACCTTGCATAGAAAATGTATTGGGGGATTTTTTTCTCTTCCTTTCTTCCAGTGATTCATGGACTAAACTGTTCTGGGTTAACTGTTGAAGTCTTCTTGCTGTTGTGAAACTAGAAAGAGCAAAGCTATCCAAATAGCTTTATTACCAAAAGGCAAAAGTAATAGAAAAACTTGCATAAACAAAAAAAATATAGTTGTCTCTTGAAAACTAATGAAGGCTATTTAAAATTGACTGAAGTACTGAATAAGTCTCCCTCAGAATAAAACATAGAAAAAGTTTTAGACTTTTTTTTCTTATCATAAGTGACAAGGAAAACAAAAAATAAAGAAAATGTAAAAAAAACCCCCAAAAACAGAATACCTGCCAGTAGCCTCATTTACGCCAGAGAAATTTAAAAATATTTTTGTTGGAAGTCTTGCAAGATACTGACTTTGAAATCAATAGGTAACTTTAAAGATGTTTCTCATACGGTATTAGTTTTAGTGTATGTTTCATGGAGACTCTACTGCTACCATAAATGTGTAAACTGTAGCTTTCATGTGTATTTCCTATGAAATGAATTCTTAAATATTTTTGAATTCTTAAATATTTTTGAAGGCTGTATATGGTATCTAAGCATCTCTAAATTCCTTTTAGGAAAGACATAAGGGCCAGATTCTATACACAGCCAATATGGACAAGGTGCTTTAAGTCAGGGTGTAATGGAGAAAGACTTTTAATGGCCTTTTTTCGCTGCCTTGTTGCTAATAGCGATCTGAGTGTGACCATATTCTTTGCAGAAGCAGTCTGCCTTGAGGGCTCTGCCAACCTATACTCCTATGCTCTTTGGTAGTGATCTGAAGCAGAAAATTCAACACAGATTGGTGTGGCAAAGCAAGGAGGGATCAGTTTTCAGCCCCTCTTGTAGTTATATTAGTTCAAGAACAGTAAGCAGTTTCTAAACTCCTGCCAAAGACATCAGCTCTTGCCACATCAGTGTTCTTGTCTAATTCAGCTTAAAAGGGTGTAGAATGGGGTAACAGCGGCAGTACTGTGCAGGTGCAACATTCACTGCGTCTGTCACTTCTTAGGTACAGCTACCTTCCCTCGTCACTGCTTTTGCTTGAAGTCTCTAACTCATCTACCATACGGAAACTTATTCTTTCACCGCTATATGTTGCTTCCCTACCCATTCTTAGCCTACCTCATCCACTTCAGGATGACACATGCGCAACTTCACTCAGTTTTCTTGCCCTGTTAGAACAGGTGCCGAACTCTACAAATAGGATGAAGAAAGCAGGATGGTGTAAATGTAAACAGGGTAGCATTCCTGTCAGTTATGGCTCAAACATACAGTCAAGGTGTATTGGCTTAACAAACTGTTATCCTTTATCCATGTCTGCTGTGAGGCGATGCAGTTTATCACACATTTGAGCACAAAAGGATGCCTTGCATGACCTCACGCTGACAGTTACAGTAGCTCGGCTGATGTGCTGATTGCTGTTTTATTGCTGTAAGTCTAGGGTAGGGCAGAGCTCTCTGCCAGTGAAATGTAGAAGGCTTGAAGGGAAAATTACAGCATGCCCTGTCCTGGAATCTCTTAAAAATTAGTAATGGGAACAAAAGCTAACATCAGCCAGAACCCCACACTCCCACACCTTGTCCACACACACACATGCACACCATCCACACTCTTCAAATGTAAGAGATGGCGGTGGTATAGGATAGACAGATGATCTCCCTCCAACCAGAACAATTTTACTGGGGCCACATTGATGAAAAATGTTGACGTGCACAATAATGTACATGAAACCATATATACAGGACATCTTCCCTAAGTTTCAGCTCTGGATAAGGATGAAGGAATTCATGTGTTTATTTCATTCAGTTTTCTGGATGCCTTGAAGGAGGTTGGGGAGAGAAGAAAAAAGAAATTTCAGCAGACAAAAATGGAACATAATGAAATAATTAAATTCCAGTCTTTGTTCTCAAGGATTTCTCTTGAGCTTGTCTAATGAAACTGAACTATATTCTGCTTCTTTACATGATTATTAATGCTGCTCTCAGGTAGGAGAGGGAAGGAGGTAGTATAACTGAAGATTTAATTTTGCATTGTGTCATAAACCAGCTTTCATAAAGCCCAACAACAGTAAAGTGGTTCATTACATTTTAGATTGTCTGATGTAAATAGGATCCCTGAGTGAATGCGATGAATCTTTCCAGGGACCAAAATGTTTTACTGCTCCCAAGCTTGGTTTCCTTGTTCAGACTGAATAAGCTCAGCGTTTAGAAACTGACTTGAATTTTAATTTTATTCTAATGGCTAATTGTGTCTGCCATGGTTATGTGCCTCTAATTCGCACAGAAAAGCCCCTCAGCTTTTGCAGAAAGACTCTGGAAATTTTGTAGGGTTATTGACCAAATCAGAAATAACCAGTCAAATAAGACAGAGTTACCATAATCAGTACATCAGAAGCAGAATTTATTCCATTTCCAGTTACCCAAGGAGGAGGAAAGGCTCATCTGCAAACTATTCTTCCACAGAAAGGCATGTTATAAGTGATAGAAGTTTGTAGGCTAGCCCCTTTTATTTGACCGTAGTTATTTACAGCCCACTTAGTTCAACATCCATTATCACTTACTGCTTGCTTCACAACTCCATGGAAAAAGCAGTTGTCTTAGTTTGCAAAGCAGAAGTTATAAGGAGACGGCCAGGGGAATTTAACTATTTTACACCGTCCTTATTTTAATGTCGTAAAATTTTATGTATTGTATGACAGGGAACTTTTCAGTGGTACTGAAAAGCCTGACTCCTTCTGTGATCCGTTTATATGATTTGTCTGTCCATGTCAATCGGTTTCCATCTCATCCTGTTTAAAAAAAGGACACCTAAATATTAGAACAAGACTGTATAATGTCGTCTGACCAGAGCTTCCACTGACCTTAGTGTGAGTTCAGTGTGTGGAACTCTAATTTTTTTTTCTTCTTACTTAGTTTGAAAAGAATGAAACCAATGTCAGAGCCACTTTCAAAGCTATGGCTGAGTTATACAGATTTGTTACTGATGTCCAAGGGAAAACAATTTCTTGAGTGTTGAGCATGGAGCAGAAGTGACAGAACAGTTTGTCAGTGGAGAACATTATATAGAGCTATTTAAAGACTGGCCTCGACCTTTCTATTTCTTTTAAAGCTTCTTGAGAGCCATTTAAACTTTTCTTCTGCCAGTTGCCTACTGTCAGTTCCATATTTGTGTTTGTTCTCTCCATGCTATGGTTGTAAGGTATCAGAGCACATTATGGGGAGATCTTCCAAGTCCTCTTTTAAACTCTTGTCTGAGAAAGACGCCTCAGATTCAGCCAGGTCAGCTTTGGTAGTTAAAGTTCACAGTAAGACCTTTGTTTCCTTGCTCTCCTCTCAAGCCAACTTTTTACAGACGGTGGAATGAAATCTGACCTGAATGAAGACAGTGGAAGTTTTATTATTGACATTGATGAATCTGAGATTTTAAATATTTTTTATATGTGATTTTTCTTCTGAGATACATATGTGCATACATATATATCTGTATCTATGCAGATAGGTAAAAGCAACTAATACTGGCAAATTACAGTTTGTAAGGCTAAATTTTAGATTGTTTGTAAGTAAATTTCTCATACCAGAAATGCTCTACTGACATGACTGTTGTCCATTTACAAAGTGTTATAAAGAGTGCTATTTTCAACACAGTTTTCAGGGAAAAATGATTAAATACTGCAGGTGCTTACATGTGCAGACTTTTTCACTGCTCAGACCTCTTATGTGTAATGCCTAAAAAAGTAGCAGAAATAGGTACTGCCACAAAGACACTTAAATTATTTGAAAGTTACTTATTGTATATTGAAGAATTTTACAGTATTCCTGATCTCTAACCATAAACATAAGATACAGAGGTGGAACAAGAAGTAAGTTACTGGAGGGAGTTGCATTCTTTGATCTCTTTTCTCTTATTCTTAACTTCAGCATCCTCATTTGTAAAGGAGCATAAAAGCATAAGTCAGTATTGTGCTCACAGATCAGGAAAAGCCCTCAGAGGTTTGTGTAGGCTGTCAGTGCTTACTGCTGGCTAGTTTGGAGGTGTTACTGTATGTGTTTCTGTGTTAATATTCGAGTACTACGTGGAATATCAGCTTTAATTTCATGTCCAAAAGTGAGGTGTCATCATTTAATACAAAGATGGAAAGTAAGAGCACAGCTGCTCTGAAGCAATTTGAAAAGAGTTTCTTAAATTCATCGTGGGAGGAATAGTGCCTTATTACTGTAAAATGTGCCTTCACTCGTTGCTGCTGTAACCATCATTCGCTTGTAGTCTGAGCACAATAAACAAATACAGTGATCACTGGTAATAGTTTTGGATATTTGTTGATGTATTTATGGTAACTGTATCTGTCTCTCAGCTATTCTGTTTCAAAATACCCCTTCAAGCAATGCTAATTGAGAAAACTTTTTTCTTTATTCCTTCCTTTGAAGACAAAGACAGGGATTTGTTTGCTGCAGGATGGTAACCAGGAACCTTTCAAAGTGCGACTGCACTTAGCCAAAGATATTTTGATGATCCAGGAGCAGGATGTGATCTGTGTGTCTGGTGAGCCTTTCTATTCTGGTGTAAGTAGTTTTCATTTTTTCTTTAAGATGTACTTTATACAAAGCAAAAATACTTCATGAGTATGTGTGTGCGCACACATGCACATCCCACAGTTTGATATTACATTTTATACTGTTAACACTAAGTGTATTTTAATATATCATCTTTTGAGAGTAAACCTGAGCAATACTCATCTAAGAAGCAGCAAGAAGATAATGAATAAGTTATGTGCATGACTACAGTATTATTTCTCTGCACTCACCCTTGAATATTGGAGCCACTGAATATAATACGAATAACACAAGCAGTAATTTTTGCAGTGAATACAGATACCTCAATGTACTTACATATCTGAGTATTGTCTGTGGAGTTGAAAAGACAGTTGATGGTTAACTGTTATGGCAGGACTTTGCTGGCAGAGGAATTATCTCCTATCCTCTATTGCTTTGGTTGCTTCATATGGTAGCACAACACAAGACTTCATGGATGTTGCCAGTCCCTGCTGAGAGGGTCACTCTTTTTACCAGCACATCATGTTGATAAAGATGGACTTCAGCTGGAACAATGTAATAGTGTGATTTATGTATTACTGTTTGTACATTATGTGCCACATTTCTTATTTAAGCATCGTGTTGAATTTTGTGGATAAGAAACTGAGCTTTGTAGAAAATTGTTTGGAAGATCTGTAAAATGTTGTATAGAAGAATATTGTAGGTTTTGGGACTATTGTAATGCTAAGTTTTTAGTTAATTCTAGAAGATAGCTAAAAAAGCAATAGAAACTATTTACTATTAATTTCTATAGAAATTTTTATACATACTGTTTTGTAGAATATTTTTAAGATTTATGGGAAACTATCATAAACATTCCACTCTCCCTTTGAGCTGCATAAAATTATCATAGGATTTCATGTTAAATCTTGTGAGGTATGGTAGTGTAATATCTGTTCATGCAAATGTTATGTGACTGCTATTATGTCTGTCTGGTTTATTAATTAATTGCTGCTGTTGCCACATCCATTTATCTCTAAATATAAGTATAATGAAAAGATACAAAGCAGAAACCAGAAATAAATTGGTAGAATGTTAGCAGTGCTAGCAGTGTGGGAGATTAATGGAGAATGTATAGGAGAATCCATCTCACAGTTGTGAACATCTCAGGATGAATGGTTCTGAGTTTTGCTCTGAAACAAGAGGAACATGCTGCCTACACTGTCTCTGTACAGGCTAGGTTTGTTTGTATGGCAAATCTAACATCAGCTTTTGGCAGTTTCATGCTGTACAAATACAATTTACTAGTACAGGTCTATGTACTTTATATGGAATATAGATGCTCCTTTTACTGATCAGACTGTACTGTTCCTCAACATACAGGACATCTAGCAGCCCAGGCAGAAAGAAATTATGAGTTCAGGCTCAGACTATAGTAGTTAAATTAGCAAAATACACTGTAGCACCATTACATCACCAACCCCATTCTGGTGTTATTTATTAAAAGATTTTATCACTCAAAAATATGACTTTCATTATAGTGCTATGATATCTGTTACTTCTGCTGAACTTGTTATTTAAATGTCTTTGTGAAATGCGTATTTAATTTTTGTGCGTTTTACAGCAAGGCTTTCTTTTACAGTTTTGCTGTCTTCAGTTTTGCAATGGCACTGTAGAAAATAGTGGATGATTTGCTTCACCAGTTACACTTCCCCTATCTTATTTGCAAACTGAATGCATAAATCATGAACTGATTGATATTACTGTGGTGAGGAGGAGTTTATCTCTTGGAAGTCTCATTGTTAGGTTAGTGACTTTTGAGCACTTCACCCTGATTTCCTCCAAGATTAAGACTAGGACTTGAATCAGTATGTTCATTCCAACTAAGGATGATTGGCATTTCACAGACAGTTAACTGTCCTTTTGTCACAGGTCATTTAAATCATCTGGAATCATGTGCTTTGATTGCATAGCACGATCAGACAAGTCCCGCAGGCTTCGTTTTTTTGCATTTTTTCCTCATTTTTATTCCTGATTTATTAGGTTTCTTTTTTGTTTGGTTGGTTGTTATTTTTTTATCTTTTACTTTACTTGGTTGATTTTGTTCTGTTCTTTCTGTCATTCTAGATGACTGACCATGTCTATTTTTCTTTTACATGCATTCTACAGAGTAAGTGTTTTCAGCAGCAAATAACATTGAATGCCTCATAGAATAAGCTCTAAAGAATGAAAAAAAAAAAATCTGAGAAACGATAGGATTGTTAAATTTTACAGATTATTAGCTACAGTAAAAGATCTTTTGAATCTGTTTTATAAATAAATTAATTTGATTATAAGGTTTTACTTAATTACTTCTGCACTGTTAAGGAACAAAAGTCTATTACTATGTTTCTAGTTCAGAACAGTATCTCTTCTGTTTGTTAGGTCTGAATCAATTTGCATGCCCCTCTATGTAGGACAGACTTTAAACAGGCACTTGACGTTCTAGCAGTATCCTGATCTGCATACTGTGGAATAATCTAAATGAAATCGTGGCCTCCTTAGGGATGAGGTGCTGCTTAATGTGAGTGCGCGGGTTAAGGGCCTAGTTCTTAATTTAAAACCCTTCTTTTTTGGTGGAAAACAGTTCTAGTTTCCCAAAAGTAAAGAGGTGTGAAAGAATCCTGTTTCTTCTTTCATTGTATACAGTTTGGAGTAAGAAAATAAAATGCATGAAGGATTATAAACAACATGAACAGTGTTGAACGCTAAAAAAGAAAGCATGTGTTTCTTTAGTAGGCTGGAAAAAATGACAGCGTTACTGAGGGTCCTGCAGTAATTGTACCTGTGACAATTCCATAAAGCATCAAAGATCGTTCAAATGATCACAGATTAGATATACATTTGGGCATCAGTTGCATCAATAAGACTTACAGAGCTGTCTTCATGTATGCAACAAGAAAGACTTGCTTTCCAAGAGATAGAAACGCAGTGAGTTCGGAATCATGCTGCTAGTGGATATTTGATGTAGATTTGAACTCCAGTGCAAATGACCGAAAGTGAGATGAGAACATTTTGTGAAACTCAAAGCCTAGAAGGCAATGACTTTAATAATCCAGTTTAAATTCTTGTCTATGCAGAGGCTTCATAGTATGGGAAGTGTAAGCCTGAGTTGGAGTAGCTTGTATTCTGAAGATATCCATGAGCCTGTCTGTGGGAAAATTGGAAGATAAGGCTGGTGACTGTTAGATCAGGTACACTTTTTTCTCCCCCAAAGTACTGGACCCTCAAAAAATATTTTTTAATAATTTTAGTATTACCAACAGACAGTTTTCTTATAATTATTGTCATAAATCTCTATGACAGTTACTTGTGGTACAGAACAGTTAGGATTTTTACTCTTTTCATCTGAAAAATAAATGCTCTGAAAACAGCTGAATTAAACTATGTAGGAACTTCATCAGTACTGACAGCAGAAGTATGGAAGATTTTTATTTTATATTTCCTTTTAAACATATTTCTTGAATTACATGAAATTATACTCACAGAGGTTTGCTATATGATGTTCCGGATGATAATGTGCAATAAGGTAGCTCCGTCTTTTTAGACATTTATGTCAATAGTGTGGACTAACAAGGACAGCCTAATATTGATTGACCTTGCTGAAAATTATAATGGGAGGGGGGATAGCTTAAGATACAGTGTGTCTGATCTGAAATATGATTCTTCAGTAGATTTATTCCTAGGGAAAGTTTTAATCTTTACAATATCAGAATCAAAATTTTTATTATAGAGTTAATCCTCACAATTTCTATCACTTTTCATGATCATCTGAAATTCGAGTACACGGTTTATCGTGTTTTATCAAGAAAAGTAGTTTCTCTCTCTAGGGAACCATGATTTTTTCCTTGTTTTCTTTAATAGATTTTATTTGTTAGCTAATTGTACTCAGAAATTTTTCTTGTAGAGTGTATGTGCACGTGAGATCCATAACCAAGGATATGACAGTGTACCATCTGACAAGATGGAGGATTTGAATCAGCTACTGTTTTTCTAAAAGACTGAAAATACACTGTGAGCAGCAGACAAATTGCTTAATTGAGCTACCAGGACAGTTTGCATTTTTACATAATTTTCTTATGGGTTCTGTTAAAGAGTCATAGAGTTTCCAAAATACTGCTAACTCACCTGATGATAACATACAGATGATTCTCATTTCTTTGGAGTAATGTATTTCTATGCTGCTGTGTAGTAAAGCATTATTTAATTAAACATTAATAAATTATTTTAGCATTTTTTAAAAATAAGGATCTTTTGAGAGATTGGTGTGAAGATCATTCATAATTTCAATACTAGTAAAAACTGAATGCACATTTTTGTGAATTCACAGAGCAACAGCTCTTGAGTAGTATGGCATTTGTCCAAGAATTTAACTGAGTTTGATACAAATGTGTCTGAATGTAACCTATGAACTATAATTGGTGTTTTGATAGATGGAAAACCTTCATCAATAAACACCTTTTCCAAGGTCAGAAAGAAACAGTGACTTAAATTGTTGAACTGTAGCCAGATCTGTTTTCTGGCATTATTAATCACACAATCATTCTTTTAATTTTAAAGATGAGAATGTATTATATCTCACTTTCAGAGCTGTCATTTTGCTATTGTGAAATCAACTGTGTTGAAAGATTATAACTCTGTACAAAGCCCATACGGTATTACAAAAAACTAAGTTGTGTTAGAGATAGTTTTTCAGCTTACAAACATTGCACAGTAGCATGTTTTTCATGATTTTTTTTTTATTTAAATGATAAAGGTATTATGAATTTTTAACTATAAGTTTAAATTCAGAACATATCACTTAACTGTGACTTGCCTGAGCAGTCAGATGAAGTTATATTTTCCTTGCTTGCACATTTTAGAATTTTGGAGACTTCCTGAGGGTGAATTTTAAATCTGTTACCTTGGATCATTCTTTTCTGAGAGTAAAATTTTCCTTTCATATATTTTGGTGTAGATAAAACCAGTTCAATTAATATTAGTAATGATAATGAATAGAAACATGAGTGAAGAATAAGTGAAAAGCTTAAAATAGTAAATGTATGGTTTTGATTTATTTTCTGTATTGTATTTATTTCTGGATTTATTTACTATATTGATTCTGACGTGTGATTGAATAGTATGTATGGTGCCAAAGTGAAACTCCCAGTATTGGAGAGAATTGCAAATATGTGAACAGATAGGTCACCTTTCAAGCACTTTGCATTCTTGTTACCGTCACAAAGCTACCAGAAAGAATGGTGAGGAGGTTTTTTTTATCATTTTGTTGTCTGTCAGCTAGTCAGTGGAGTGAATCCATTTTTTCAGAGAAGTCATCAAACATCTATCAGATGGTGGTAACTTTTTTTTTCTCTGCCAATCTGGACAGCTTTTAAATGACAACCTAGAACTGACAGATGTAAATATGATTATTTAGGGACAATAAGCCAGCTTATTTTTCTGCAACTACTTAAAAATAAGAAGCATAGCGATCTACTGAGGTTCAACCACAGGACTGCCATTTGTGAAGTCCAATTTGAAAGAGTGAATAGCTTTTTCTCATTTGAAGAAGGTTTTTCCCCCACAGAAAAGAAAAATCTTGCAAACTGGAAAACACTTGGAGGACCCAGAGCATTGATCAATGGCAGCTGGATTTACCATCCTCAGTCTCCAGCACAGCTGCAGAGGAAGGGGGATTTCCAATTGACCAAGCATTCTGCTGCCATCCCTTGCTGCCAACGTGCTCCAGCTACGTGAGGAACTGAAATAAGGAAACAAGCTTCGAATGTCACATGACAGAAATCATTAGCAGATGAGCAAGTCTGCTGGCAAACCTTTTTATCACGATTAATTCAAATTGGAAATGTGACTGACCTGTGTTCTCTGTCCTTTACCCTCAGAATGAGTGTAAAGTTGGACTGCTTATGTAAATTATTCCAAAGAAATGCCTGTACAAAAGAGCAAAGCATTATCAAAAAGAGGATATAAAATCTCCTCTCTTGAAAATGTATGAAATAATTCAGTAAAAAAAAATTCTCATGACATTTTTTTATTTCAAATTCTAGTGGGATTACTAGTAGCTGATAAACTACATGAGAGCATTGCCTTAAAGATATTATAGCACCAAAAGTTAACAGGTTGATCTATGAAATTGCTGCCAATGTTTTGATTATATCTTTATATTTCATTATTACATTTTAAAAATTATATTCTAACATATTCCTCTTTTTTTCCCTACGTTTTTCAATGTCAGTGCACTACTGTAGGTTCCTCTCCATCTCTGTTCCTCTTTTCCCACCTACTGTTTTGGTCTACACCCATTCCGTTTTTTTTCTGTGTTCTTCCGTATGTGTAGTACCTTGGTGTCTGTTCTATCCACTGTGAAAAGAGAGGTCTTCTTTTCTGTCTTGACCTGGATACCTTTACTATTGTAAGATGAATAACCAGGCAAACCAGTGTCCCAAACTGAAGATGTAATATTTATATCCTAGTAAAAAGGTTGAGTAATGGAATACTAAAGTTTCACATGCTGTTAACTCAGTTTTTTGAAGAGTTTTAAAGTTTCTTCGTCCTTATGTTCAACTGTTATTTAACTGCTTTCATAGAGACAGTTTGTAGGATCACATTAGATTACTGGTTTATATTACACAGAATACATAATTTGGAAGTATTACTGATTAATCATTATTGTTAAGAATTAGTTAAGCAGTTATAAACTTTATTTTACATCACATACCAGTCAGTATGAAATCTTTGAATCTTTACTGTGCCCTAACATTTAACTGTTACAAAATAGCTGTTATAAATTAACTCTTGACTGAACGTCAATAGTTAATGATTACAGAATCACAGAATCACAGAATAGTAGGGTCTGGAAGGGACCTCTGTGGGTCATCTAGTCCAACCCTCCTGCCGAAGCAGGGTCACCTACAGCAGGCTGCACAGGACCTTGTCCAGGTGGGTCTTGAATATCTCCAGAGAAGGAGACTCCACA
>Ga0065711_1005640_pt1 | contig 20686 bp, 18 predicted proteins | sample Hoacrofraction12_FD_59098 | JGI IMG/M metagenome (GOLD analysis project Ga0065711, IMG submission 59098) | Hoatzin crop microbial communities from Cojedes, Venezuela - Epithelial fraction 12 v2 (version 2) | ecosystem: Host-associated > Birds > Digestive system > Esophagus > Crop | place...
GGGGGGGGGGAAGAAAGTGAAACTATAGTCTGAAAAATAAAGACATATTCCCATCTCTGCTGTAACAAAATAGCATTTTCTTAGTTTGCATGATACAGAGCAGAACTGCCTTAATAAAAAGAGTTTACAGTGAATCCAATAACCTTTCATATAGGGTAAATTGCTGTGTTTACTCTGTTTTCTTTGGTTTTGTTTTGTTTTACATCTGAGAAGATATTACAGAAATCATTTTTTCCATAAATCTATATGCAATCTATAAATCCCAGAATATTTCAGTTGTTTTAGAGAATAATTATTCTGCAGCTATGCATGCAGATCTTATTCCAGTAACTGTATGAGATAAAGCTATGGCTGTAGCTTGTATATGGCACAACTGGGAGGCTGCAGACATGCAGTTTTTATTCTTATAATGTTGAAAGTTTGGAAAATGCTACTAAAAGCAAAGGGCAAAGAAGATCTTGAAAGGAAATTCATTTGCATTTACACATGCACCCATACAATGCCCCTTTCCACACTGTTACAATTTCAAGATATCACAGAGAAGAAAAGACCTCTTGAAACAGAAACACTACATAGATAGATTGCTTACAGTTTAGAAATTATGAGGAAAACATATTTTACAGTAGCTTGCTCTATGAAGCACGTCTTTCCAGTTTCTATAACCTTAATGCAGAGCAGGCATAAAATAACCTACAGTCATATTTCCCAGTGATGCAAAAAGGGAGTATTAGATTTCTTTAGATCATTTTTATAAGCATGTTTCTCCTCTTTTTGTGTGTTTTCCTGCTCTATCAATACCATTTAAAGACCTCTGCTTTAGTCATTTTGAGTCATAGTCACAAACTGCATTGTCTTTTGGCAGCAATACTGTAGCTGGGTTTCCATAGTGATCTACCAAACAGATTATTTTTTCTTCTCCCATAACGAGCACATACTTCTGATGGTGTTCCCGTTGTGTGGGAGGGTGGCTTTGCTCCATTCACACACTCACAGATGTGGCCTCCTGGGTTTAGTCCTGCTGGATTTTCCAGCAGTGGAACAGTTGTAGCCTCAAGGCCACTCTCCAGCCTTCTAGTAAGCATCCAGGGCATCACAGCACAGGCTTTGTTTGTGCCTTTTGCTGATGGTTGGGTTTTATTTCCTGTGAAGTTGAGAATTTGTCTTTGGCAGGGACCGAGGAAGCGGGGAAGGGAAAGGAGAAGGAAAAGGAGAAGGAGAAGGAGAAGGAGAAGGAAAAGGAAAAGGAAAAGGAAAAGGAAAAGGAAAAGGAAAAGGAAAAGGAAAAGGAAAAGGAAAAGGAAAAGGAAAAGGAAAAGGAAAAGGAAAAGGAAAAGGAAAAGGAAAAGGAAGAGAGTTTTGAAAAGCAACTCATTTTCTTATTTTCTAGAACTGTCAAGGAGAAAAGCCCTGTTCTATTCATAAGTGCTGTTTTACAAAGAATTTTAGTTACATGGCTACAAAGTAACATGGAAATTTTGAGTCCTTGGAACAAAACCTTGCTTGAAGCCAGTGATTTGATCAAGAAATGACACAGAATATGTTGTAATCTAATCCCTCCTCAGGCAGTTAATGACATACATGAATGACAGAGAATACATCTAAATCATCTTATTTCTTTGAGAAATGTTACTGCAGCAAGCATTTTATCGTAACAGCTGTAGTTGCTGCTTGTGCCAACTGGACATTTATATGACTGTGTAGGTCAGCACAGGCCATTTCCTGCAGGAATATTTTATTCTACAACTAAATCAGGAAGAAAAACACCTGGAACACAGTGGAAGGATGCAGGGAGAGGGTTATTTTGAACCAATTTTTACTCCATAGTATACTTCCTGGTAGCTTGCTAATGGAGCTTTCTGGTATATTGTAACATAACACAGGAAATGCAATGGCCTCTTGAATGGAAAATAGAACTATATAGCTGTGCATAGGGAGGTGTGGAACTGATAGCCTTGGTGCTAAACTGGTACTGCAAGAGGGAAGATCAGGTCATTACTTCTGCATGAAAAGCAATCTGCCAGACACAAGAAAAGAGTTAATCTGGTTCTCCCAAAGCATCTTAAAATATTCTCTATGACTGGAGAAGAAAAAGAGAGGTTCAGTCGAGAACAGGGCTATTTCCATTTTCAGCTTGTCAGTATTCCCATAACAAAGCATGGGGAGAGGGAGAAATTAGAGGATTTCCCTACATTTGGCTGTGATCGTACTCTCTCTACACATAAATCCTCGTCGGTTCATAAAGATTCTTCTAAAGAGCAATTCGATTTGTCTTTGAAAAGCACTGGAGTGCATCAAATGTTGTTAGTTCTTTAAATACGTCCACAGACTACTGCAGGCCTGGAGCTTTGTGCAAAGGCCCTTGTCACTCCTGGACCCCACTTATCCTTTGTAGGTTTCCAAACTAAAATGGTGCTGTGTATGTTTCCAGTAGCACACAGGGAGTGAAGGGCTTTAACCCATTCTCTATATGAGTAGTCAGGCATAGTGGGTTAAGCTCCAGGATATGGTTAAATTGCAGGATTATATTTTAATGGATTTTTCCAAGGAAGGCAAATCTTGAGGCAGTAGCTTGAAAGAACACAGCTTATCAAAATTATTCATATTAAATCAGTGATATCGTATTATCGTTGGACTCCTTTTTGAAATATCTGATGCTCTCTAACCTTAGCAATTGCATTTCTCTCTTTCCTCATCCAAACCACCTACTTTTCTTCTTTCTCCCCCACTCCCATCTAACTCCTTAGGCTCTTTGGCTTTCCAGTAAAGATAATTCTCAATCTTCACCTTCTTTCTTTTATAACTTGAGTAGTGTCAGCTGTTTTGCTATACTGAATAATTCAAGCTCTGCAACTCCATCTTTAAATGTCTCTCTGTATCCATTTCCCTATGCCTCTACTAAGCATCACTCAATATGTTTTTGCATATTCCATCCTCCAGTATTTCCTTTCTCCTAGATGCTCTATTAGGAAGTGGTTGCTCTGATCTTACAAAAGGAAAGATTGATCATTCAAAACCGCCCTATTCACCTATGCCCTTTTAGAAATGGTGCTGTTTTTGAAGACTTGCAAGAGGAAATCTGGGCAACCAGGTCCAGTGCCAAAACTACAGTCTACATTCCCTGGGAAATGACATGTCTGCCCTGATCGGGTCCAGCTTAAACCACAGACTCTTAGACACCATTCAGGCAGCATGTGTAATTAATTTGTAGAATAGCCTGCCAATCATATTGATTTGTGTCAAATTAACTGCAATGGGATTGTATTTTTTTTTAAATCCATGTGGACTACTTAGAGGCAGGAAAACAAAAAAACCTTTTTCAACATTCATCTTGGCTGAAAGTAAACTGTGCTCTTAATAATCAGAGAGGGACAATCATGTTTTAAAAAGCTATCCCTAAGGTAAGGAATGCTTGACAAAATTAAACTCTCATAAAAGCAACAATAAGAGAGGCAGCAACAGGCATGATGTGGATTTTACGAACAATACTCTAAAATTAAAGGATAATTCCACACATTCATTGGGTTCCAGTGAAGTTCCTCATCACCTTACATTATCAATTGATTATTGTTAGAGATTTCCTGTGAAGCAGGGAATTATTATCCTAATTTGAAAGAAATATATATCCTAATTTTATAGGTTTCACAAGTCTATCAAGTCCTCACTTCACTGCCAAATTCTTTAAAACATCCTTTCTAAATTAAAAAGCTTCTTTGCTGTGGAATATTGCTTTAAATGAGGGCAGAACCAGCAGTAACATTGTGCCTATTTTGTGCAAAATTACCAATGACTTGAATCAAGAAGATACCTATATGGGTCTGCAACACAGAGCTTTTAGGGCTCAAACTCGCACCCCCTATGAAGGTGAAGACAAAGACAAAACACGTTACCTCCAGGGTTACTGCTGCGAAGTGTTATGGATGGCTATATTTCTCCTCTACCTCTTCTGTAGTATCCGCTTCAGATTTTGGCTGCTGCATAACTGATGGTTGGTTTTGATACCCAGAGCAGATAGTAGTACATCATTTGTATGAGCTCTGAGGCCTGGCAGAATCCCCACTTGCAGTGATGGGAGAGCTCTCTGAGAGATCTTGTCATATCTAACTCACTGGGATGTAGAATAGCAATGTTTTTCACAGTCTCTCTTGTTAAGGTGATAGAAGAGGGAAGCCAAATCACTGCTGAAAAAATATGTTCCAATAAGAAGCAGTAATAAACTTACCCAAATGTCTCACCTTTCTAGGAAAGAATATAACTGCCAGAACTTTGCACATTCCTCTGATAAGTAGAAGTGATCCAAGTCCAGTTTTTATTTAAAAGCAAATCCAAAAGAGGAGGAAAAAGCCCAAGAAGTTGGTCACTTAAATAACCATTTACTGAAGGTGCAAAGCCAAGGAATCATGAGATGCCTCAATACTCGCTGCCAAGAAGGATTATTCTTACCTAGCTTTACACATTTATATGTTGATGTAGACACTGTTAGCTGGTTTTATAGTAAGTTTGTCTGGTAAGTAAATGCAGTTTAGGCATTTACTTTAAGATAGATATTGTGTCTTAGAAGCAACTTTGTATCCTGACCTGATGTTCACTAGCAGCAAAGAGAGCTTAGGGTGACTATATTGTAGATGTGTACATTTAGTCAGATAAATCCCATCTTGTCTTTGGCTGATGAAGTCATCATATGCATATATATAGAAGGTATATTAGTGAGAAGATATGTCCTTCCTTCTTTCACTGCACATGGACTCCTTGCCTATGGCCACGCGGTTCACAGTAAAAGTGGAACTCAAGAGCAGCCTCCAGCACAAAATCACTTGTGTGTGGTGTATGGCATTTCATAATTTTCATGGTTGAAATCCATTAGAGTTTTGGCTTTGAACTGATATGAGCGTGTATGAGAGTTTCCCTTGCTCCTACCTCCACCACCAAGGTAATCAGGGAAAAAAAGAACAATTCCAGAGGAACAAGGACACTTCCAGATGTTCCCTTCCTAGATGACAGACTGATATCTCAGTCCCTGCCATCAGCAAATAACTTGTCAGCACTTTTTTTTTCGAAAGACACCAAGACACTTTGCCTTTGTGAATATTCCCTTAACGGTAATTCTTTTTTTTTAATAATATTTTGTTGTTAATTTTGAGCATCACAGAAGTATGAATGACTTATTTTTGTGTGTGTGTGTCTATTCCTCTGGAACACTGCTTCCTATGTTGCATTACTAAGGATTTTGCCAGATATATTTTCAAGAAGAGGATGTTCTTGTTTAATTTCAAGGACACACGAGACGTACTCTATTCAGATTTAACCTTTTTGAAATTCTGTTTAGATGGGTACAATTACAGGCTGTTTGGTGACTTTTCTTGGTTATTGCTTTGCATATGCTTAATTTGAAAATGTTACTGCAACACACAGCTGTTTTTTTGTGGTATCTGAGGTTTTACTTAGTAATTTAAGCCTACTTATTTTAGACTTGTGTAGTAGGCTTCTATTTACATCTCCTAAAAAAATATGTACAAGTATATATCTCTGTGTGTATACATATATATGTACTTGGAATCTCATGCTGTAGGTGCCATAATGCCAGAATTTATAGACATTCCAGACTGAGAACATCACAATTTGTCATTTCGCCTGTCTTTATGTTAATGCATCTAGAATATATAATTTATCTCTCTCCAACAAACATCTATACTGTTTATTTTCTAATAATTCAAAAATATGTCTTGGTATATTAATCTTCAAGATGAATATGTTCATCTTGAGTATGCTCACTGGGATGCAAATCACAACCAGGGGTTCAGGACCATCCAGCACTGGTTCATGAAAGGCAGGTCTTGCTTGAACAACCTGATCACAGAATCACAGAATCACGGAATGGTAGGGGTTGGAAGGGACGTCTGTGCGTCATCTAGTCCAACCCTCCTGCCTACAGTAGGCTGTAGAGGACCTTGTCCAGGTTGGTCTTGAATATCTCCAGAAAAGGAGTCTCCTTCTATGACCAGGTGACCCACCTAATGGATGAGGGAAAGGCAGTGGATGTTGTCTACCTGGATTTTAGTAAGGCCCTTGACACTGTTCCCCAGAGCATCCTCCTGGAGAAACTAGCTGCCTGTGGTTTGGATGGGTGTACTCTTCACTGGATAAAGAACTGGCTGAATGGCCAAGCCCAGAGAGTGGTGGTGAATGGAGTTAAACCCAGCTGGTGGCTGGTCATGAGTGGTGTCCCCCAGGGCTCAGTTTTGGGTCCGGTCTTGTTTAACATCTTTATCAACAATCTGGATGAGGGGATTGAGTGCTCCCTCAGTACGTTTGCAGATGACACCAAGTTCGGTGGGAGTGTCAATCTGCTTGAGGATAGGAAGGCTCTGAAGAGGGATCTGGACAGACTGGATCAATGAGCTGAGGCCAACTGTATGACATTCAGCAAGGCCAAATGCCGGGTCCTACACTTCTGTCACAACAACCCCATGCAACGCCACAGGCTTAGGGAGGAGTGGCTGGAAAGCTGCCCGAAGGAAAAGGACCTTGGGGTGTTGGTGGACAGCTGGCTGAACATGAGCCAGCAGTGTGCCCAGGTGGCCAAGAAGGCCAACGGCATCCTGGATTGTTTCGGGAATAGTGTGGCCAGCAGCAGTAGGGATGTGATGGTGCCCCTGTAGTCGGCACTGGTGAAGCCGCACCTGGAGTACTGTGTTCAATTTTGGGCCCCTTACTAGAAGAAAGATATTGAGGTGCTGGAGAGTGTCCAGAGAAGGGCAACAAGGCTGGTAACGTGTCTAGAGAACAAGTCTTACGAGGATCGGCTGAGGGAGCTGGGGCTGCTTAGTCTGGAAAAGAGGAGGCTGAGGGGGGGACCGTATTGCTCTCTACAACTATCTGAAAGGAGGCTGTAGCGAGGCAGGTGTTGGTCTCTTCTGCCAAGTAACTAGCAATAGGACGAGAGGCAATGGCCTCAGGTTGCATCAGGGGAGGTTTAAATTAGACATTAGGAACAATTTCATTATTGAAAAAGTGGTCAGATATTGGAATAGGCTGCACAGGGAGGTGGTGGAGTCCTCATCCCTGGAGGTGATCAAAAAATGTGTAGATGTGGCACTTTGGGACATGGTTTTAGTAGCCATGGTGATGTGGGATTGACGGTTGGACCTGATGATCTTAGAGGTTTTTTCCAACCTATGATTCTACGTCTCTATGATTCTATGATTTTCTTTTTGTGAAACTGATTTATGATTCTTTCTGCAAAGTGATTATATCTCCACTGATTTCATTTAACGTCGCAAGAGATAGAGGATAAGAACACAGATATTTTGCCGGTTCTGACCTTTTGTGAAATACTTAAATCACTAACACTTTAAAAATAGTAAGGTCAAGTTTATGTAAGTGACTTCTGTTCCTAGCTCAGCTAATGTTGAGAAAGGTTAAAAATGCCCAACAACCATTGCATCACTAATCTGCAAGCCTATATTTCACAGAATCACAGAATCACAGAATGGTAGGGGTGGGAAGGGACCTCTGGGGATCATCTAGTCCAACCCCCCTGCCGAAGCAGGGTCACCTACAGCAGGCTGCACAGGAACTTGTCCAGGCAGGTCTTGAATATCTCCAGAGAAGGAGACTCCACAACCTCCCTGGGCAGCCTGGGCCAGTGCTCCATCACCCTCAGAGGGAAGAAGTTCTTCCTCATGTTCAGACAGAACTTCCTGTGCTTCAGTTTGTGCCCGTTGCCCCTTGTCCTGTCGCTGGGCAACACTGAAAAGAGTCTGGCCCCATCCTCCTGACACCCACCCTTGAGATATTTATAAGTATTTATTAGGTCCCCTCGCAGCCTTCTCTTTTTCAGGCTGAACAAGCCCAGCTAATTAAGACATTTAAGGGAGCTCAAGTCACTAGGCCAGTCATGATGGCCAAGAGCTTCTTGGGTTCCCAACACTACGGCCCTCATGCACATTTTACGTGAGACAGTTTTCCCAAGGAATAGCTGCCACAAGGAACTGCTGTTGCTGTGCACATCTCATGCACACTCACAAAGCATACATGGCAGCTCTGGCTGCAGATACATGGTGGATCTAGTCCAAAGCCCATGGCCATTGACATAAAAACTCCCACGGGCAGCCATTGTGTTTGGGCTGAGCTTAAACACAGAGGTCAATGCTGTGTTAGTTCCTTTCCTTTCTTCAGGCTTGCTGCTGCTCTCCGTTACTCTGGTATAAGATACACTGGGACCTCTCACTTCTGAGTCAATATAGGTTTTTAGGGGATATATCTAGCACAATGCCAGGTTTTGTGGCTTTGCTGACCGTGTAACCGTGGTGTAAGGCAGCTCAGGTCTGTCGTCGTCATGTTGCCCAACACTTCGCAGGGGGTGCCACAGACCGTGACCAAAGTCTTCCCTGGGGAAAATCCAGTTCCACGCAGGTAAACTTCTCCTCCATTTAAGCCACCTTAGAAAAGGACAGAAAATGGGATTTAAGACAGAGCCTGTCAGCTAGCTGTCAACAAGGTTATTTTTTTTTAAATTCATAATTTTGTGCTTTCTTGCCAAATAAAACTAGTCACTGCGGTCACCTCATACTGCACACCACGAAGCAGCTTCAATAAACCTTCCTGACTTACCCCAGTTGTAATGTAGAGCTGTCACCATCAGCTGGGAGATGAATGTCAGATTGGAGGAAGCCCAGCCCCTGGGGACATCCAGGCCCAGCACATGATACTCGCCAACAGGGAGCAGAGGAGCTGAGCACTGCAAAGTAGAGTGAGTGATGGTGACACCACTACAAGCAAAGTCTCCAACAAACACGTAGGTGGTGTCCATCTCTGTGACTCGTGATACCGTCATCGTTAAAAGGTGACCAGTTGCAACAAGTGAAAGCAAAGCTGGGGTAAACTCCTCATGGTAACTTATTCTTCCAATGTAATAGGAGATGCCATCTACTTTTAGACTCAAAGCCTTAGTCCCATTACCCGGAGGCATCGTGCACTGGATAGCTACACACGTGACACTGAGAACAAGGCAAGGAAGATGATCAATAAGAACAGAAGTCATTCTCTTTCCTTTCAGTGCTGAGCCTGCTAGGGTGAGCAGGCCTCCACCATTGATACTAAAGTTCTGTGGGTAAAACCGGTACACCTGAGGCAGGATGGTCAGAACACTGGAGGCATTTCTGAAGCAAGCTTGCCCACTTTTCCTGCTGGATATGGACATATTGTGTTCCCCTGGGCCAATGCAGTCTGTCTGGCAATTGATGCTGGTCTCATTCCAGAAAGTTACCTTGCAGAAAACCTGGTTATTCATTTGTACCACGGGGCTGTCACTTGGCTGTGCCAGCTTCTGTCCTTTGATCATCACATGGGTGAATGTCCCATTGGTCTCCCAGGTCACCAAATCTACAAGGGGGGTCCACTGCTCACGAAGGTGGAGTGCACAGTCTCCAAGGCAGACACTGCTGATCCCGTTGACAGTCACTGTGACATTAAGAGCCCAAGATGCCTCAGCCAGCCACTGGTAATGCAAAGGATGGGGCCCTGGAAGGACAATACATCTAACGGCATCGTTATCAGAGATCTGGATCTCACAGGAATAGTTACCCTCCAGGCTGACCTGTACCAAATTCTTCCTGGATTTTAAAGCAGTACCAGATATAGTGAGTAATATCCCACCACAGATTGATCCTTGTGATGGGAATACGGAGGTTATCCGTGGAGTTATTGTAAGGGCCTGCAGCCTTGCTGTCACATGAGCATATCCTAGCTGCCTCTGGATAACCCGGATGGGGAAAGTCCCAGGTTCTAGGCTCTTCAGTGGCAAGGAGCAGTGATAAAACATTGCAGACTTGTTGCCACGTTGAAACTCAAGTTCACATTCCCTGTGTCCAAGCTTAGCCACAGATCCAGTGATGTTTATCCCCTGGATACTCAACAGTAGGCTGCTATTTGTGATTTCCATTTCAACAAAAGTAATCAGAGGAGTGAAAGCTCTTTGGTAATTAAAGGTGGTGGTCCTTTCTGCAAAAAGAGTATGTCGAAGTGAACCACTGCTGATGACTACGTTTACTCTGACTGACATGTCTTGTGAATCTTCATTGGACAAATTAGAAGCTGGTGGGGTCAGGCACCAAATTGTCTCTTCTGTCAAGTGAGTAACCATACAGGTTTGCCTGTTCATTGAAACAGAAACCAGTGCAGGATTTTGGCTGAAGCCCATCCCAGAGATTGTAAGAAGTGTTCCACCTAGGAGTAAAACAAAACAAGGGAGGAGGACATTATATGCAGGATAGGAATCAACGACTGCCAATGAACAATCACAAACCATGATAAAGCTGATAAACATGACAGATAATCTCAGCCAGGTTGAATGGAAGAAGAAATCAGATCCCTTTTTTGCAACAAGACACCTAGCAGTCATGTAGCAGGATAATCCTATGTGGACAAGAGACTAGGTATCAGATAGCCAGGCACCATCATGGCAGCAAATAGCAGTAGAAAGCCACCACAGAACTTAAGAAAGCTGTAGAGAGAAGACCCTCAAGAGTAAAGAGAGACTGAGCTCTTCTGGGAATGGTACTGACTATACAGGCAGGTGGGGAGACGATTTGGTCCTGCTGCGTACAGGGTAGCAGGATGCAGCATGACTACTTTCAAACAAAAATCCAGAATCACAGACTTTGCTTCAATCTTCAGTTCTGCCTGACCACTCATCCAGAGTGTCAGATTTGCTATGCACTGATGGTTACTTTCCCTTTGAGGAATTCACTGATCAGCAAAGCTGATACACTGATGAATGCCTCCAGCTTCAAGCCTCCCCTGCTTATATGCTCCCAGTCTGCACCATTTAAGATGGGGAGAACAGGAAGAGGAAGAGAAGAGCAGGTCTCCCTCCACTGTCAAAAGCAACTCTGACCAGGGCTTCCCATGCATGGGCTGGAGGAAGGCAGGTTGTCTGCTTTCCTCTGTGGTTGCCTGGATGTTTTTATTCCCTGGGCATCTACTTGAGACGGCAGAAGAAGAGAGCAAATGGGTTAGCAGACTCACGGTGTGAACTGGTACAGCCATTCATAAGGAAAAGTAATGCAGGAAGAGTTAGACAAAAAGTTATGACCTCCAGCTGAGCCTGTCCTTGTGTCTAGTTTTGGAAGCTGGAAGACCGGTGTAGCAAAGTATCACACTGCTGCACTCACAATCTTCCTAAGTCATCCTATATTTGGGTCACTCTGGGAGACAGGCTATCTTTGGTCTGATCCAGCACAGCTGTTCTACGACATGGCAGTGGAGTCTTCCTCTCCACATTGACAGGAGAAGGAGCCTTGGGAGTCTCTGCTACCAACCTTGCCACTGAAAGCAGGTGCTAATTGTCTGGAATAAGCATGAATCCTAATGTCTGGGTTTACCTAACATTGCAAAGCAGCAGTACTAGCACTGCCGTTCAGGGTGGTGAGAATAAGAACAGCACCAAAGAACGAGCAGTTTAAATTTTAGGATGTGATAATGACAAAGGTGCAAACCCTCCAGCATTCCCAGCCTAATGCCATGCTTCCAAGCCCAGAGCTGCCTCCCTTAGGGGGAGCCATCTGAAGCCTCTGTCCTTCTTCACTTAGTTTGCAACACTGGTGCTCCCAGTGCCCTGCCTTGCTTCAGCCTCTTTATCCATTAAGCCCACGCCCTTCCTTTTCCCCTGATCTGGCTGCAAAATAAACTGTTTTATAATGAGGTCCCTTCTGAGTCAGCTCAAATCTCTAATCCAGATGGCCGCATAAGTTTTAGAGAAAACGAAATACTAGAGATAAGGCGGGGGAAGGACTGACGATTTTTTGCAACAATGAGATTGTAAATCAGCTTAAGCCATTCATTAAACTACAGCCAACAAGTTACTCAGTACTTATTTAGATTTTAATTTACCCTTAAATATGAAAAGAAAGGTGCAATAATGATTTTTTTTTTAGTACAGCGTAATGGCCAAAACTGATAGCCTTTGCTCTCCAAGCTCTATCCACGCTCTCATCTTTCAAGGCTTGAGCACTTCACAAACAGTTGGACTAATCACATATTCCAAAGCCTCCAAGTTTTTGTATCTTTAAATGTGTTGTGAGCCTGCGGGAGCAATCTGTGGAGGACCTGAGGTTTCATCAGAAGAATTTCTCTGTGTTCTATAAAAGCGCTTCGAAGGGCTCAAGTAAAATTCACTACAGGGATTCAACCCTCCTCCACCCTCAGTCAAATGGCAAAACAAATCAACCACCCCCAAATCTCCTTTTTAAGATTTAGAGTAAAACTTTTCTTTTAATTCAGTGATGTTTTGCTCTGAAACAAACTTAAATTATTTCCAGTGTTTAAAATCTTGTCATGGGATTAATAAATATTTCACTTTTGATTAAAATTATCATGGAAAAAGGGTTTTCTTGTCTTTTCAACTTTACAAAACTGAACATCTCCTTTGGGATCACTTGAAATTGTTTGCTTCAAAGCACAATTGTACCCTGCTTTCCACCTAACTTTCACATAGAAAGCTTTTAAAGATGGAGGCGCAATGACTGAAAGAAACAGCCCAGATGAGTCAGGTGTGGGTGTGCTTTGTTTTCCCAGTTGGAAAATGCAAGAATACATGAGCAAACTCTTGGGGAAATCAAATTCAAAGCACAGGAACCCCTGAACCAGCCAGCCAGATTGAGGGATGCTCACTACCATCCCACATTTCCAGACTGCTGCTGTCTATCGATTGATGTCTGCATAATAAAGGGTCACAGATTTAAAACACCCTCATTTAAACTGATGTGAAATGGGATGCCGCTTCCATTCCTGCAGGAAAACTGTGCCCTTGATCCCTTTAACCTCCATAAGTGGCTGCAGATGTACCAACGCTGTTTACCCAGAAGGGAGCCACAACATGGCTCTATGCTGAAGATCTCTGAGAGGTACTGGATTAACGGCTCAACCCTGCAAAACACAAGCAACACAGAAAGGGGTTTTTAGAGGTTTAGGGGCTGTTTTATGGTTTTCTCTCCTGCTGCAGTGCTGTGCTTCCTTACAACTCCTGCAAAGTTGGAAGGCAAAACGCCCATCTGGCACAGCCCCTTTGTTCAATGCCACAGTGACAGGACCACTCCACGTCCCAAATTTTTCCACGTGATTTGAGCTACAGCTATTACGAACACTGTCTTATCAAGTGACAGCCTGTGGGCCAAGTTCAGTCCATGAGGCACAACTGAATTTCTTCTTCAAAAGAAGCAAGAATGAAGGAGTTTCTGCCAAAGAGATCCCCCTGCAGCCATGCCCACAGACAGGAGATGCAAGTGCACCAAAGAGACACCCCAGATGCCTTCCCTTCTTACATCCTCCCACCAGACAGCAGAGGTAACTGCAGCAAGAGGAAACCCACAGATAACCTCCTAAAGCCTGCTCAGATAAGGGTGTAGCTCTGCTTCTGTCCCACCTACATCTATTTTTCCTCCCCGTCACTCTCCTTTCAGAAATACTGCCCAGGCCTAAAAAAAGACAAGTTATAGAAGCAGACCTTCAAAAGCCTGCAACCCAGCCCACCAGAGATCAGGCTTGTCTCCCTGGATGACCCATCTCCCTCCACTGTCTGTCCCTGGAGACAAAGTGAAGGCATTACTACCAGGCTCCAGAATCAGACAGCATGAATCCCTGTGTGTCATCCCACCAACCAGAGGCTTTCTCATTCCAAACTTCATTAATGCAACAAGCAGCTTAGGGTTGTTTGTGGGCAATAAAGGCAGCTCTGTTCTCCCTAACACCATTGTTTCAGGATCGTTCCTAGCAGCTGCCATGGATGAGAGCCGTGTGCCTGAGGAGCAAAACTGCGTTGCCTGTGAATGCACTGTTGCATCCCACTTCCAGGTTGGTTTTCCCCCACGTTTTAATTCATTTATCTAGGAATGAAATGTCACCTTAAAAGATGGAAATAGCATAATTTAATAATTCTCCAAACAAAGCATTTTTTTGTTTTTCTCACAAAAAGTGTTTCTTTTCTTCTGCTGTTTTCCTGCAGCAGGATTTATCTGCATTTGACCTGAATCTGTGAATACCTTTGATTGCCTGAATATGCATTTTTCATCAAATCAGCTGCTTTTTCTAAAATGTTTCTGTCCTGTCTCTTGCTGTTCCAAGGGGAGTTAACTGACTAGCATTAGCAGTTTGCTGACTTGGGTTCCATAGATCAATAAAAGTCTTGATAATTATTTATAATATTACACCACACTGCAGATTTCACCGTTAGGTAGAGATTTTGTGAAAACTCTTACCTTTCTTTTCAGATTAACCCTAAAATGCCAAATAGGACATAGAATGAAATTTTTATCCTAAGGAAAGCACACATTCACACACCTGTTTGAAGCAACAGCAATGCCATTGATGGTGACAGAAACGTTGTACCATCCCGTAGCCAAGGCTGGAAGTGTCACATTAATACCATGGTCTGTCTGTGCCTGGATCTGTGCCCATGAGCCCCCAATTTGCACCTTGATATCTGACCCTCGGTAGCTCACAAACTGGGATATTCCAATCTGAAGCTCCTGACCCCCTGCAGAGAGAAGACTGAATGAAACTTTCAGTGTTTCTGGCAACAGTTATTGTAGCACACATAGCCATTGCCCAAGGACAAGCATGGAGTCCCATCATGCCAGAACAGACCCAGTAATGTCCATTACCTAGAAACTAGAAAACTAGAAGACCGTGATGGTTTTGTATCTTACTCATCCCTTGACATCCCTGATAAGGTCACCAGCCACCAAGGTTGTCCTGAGACATCAGCACAGTAAACATGGCTAAGACCATCTACAGCCACTCTCAGCCTGCTGGTACATGCTCAGGATAGGATCCATGCTCCCTTATCATAAACATCTATCTTATAAATATCTGCAGCTGGTTAGAGCCAAAACCAGCTTTTCTAAAGCTCACATAAACTGGAGCTGAGGAGTTCTGGGATTTTTCCTAAATCCCTGACAAATGATCCAGACCACATTTTTCAGCACTATGGAGCTGCCTAACTTTAACAAGAGCCTCCCACAGGTAAATAATTATTTCCTTGGGTACCTGAAGCCAGATGCCCATGCATGCTCCAAAGCCCCTTGTTTTCAGGAAACATGCATCTCGCATTTAAGTTCTGTTGTGAGCCATGTTACATTCATATGCTAGAGGATGCTTTTCTTTATTTGTGCACACTGCAATAATAGAAAAGGACAATGGCAGTGAAGAATGGAATTTCATAACCTAACTTCCTCCTGAAATAGCTTTAAAAGTTATGGGGTGTGCATCAGTCCATATAAAAGCATTTTCACTGAGCACACTATATCTGCAGCCAGTGAAGAGCAACAGAACCTTAATGACACTATTCATCTTATTGTAAGGAAGACATTCAAAAGAGCTGTGGTGAATCCCACCACAGAGCTGCGTATTTCTCTTTACTAACTATGCCAGACAGGTAAGCAACAAGCATAAAGGTGTGTTTAGGAGCAGAATCCCATTCTCCCATCTCCTCCGAAGGATGTGGGATCGATTGCACAGAAGCAGAAATAAACATGATGAGAAGGGGTCTCTAAGTCCAACTCCCTGCTGTCATAGACCAGCCAACCTGAAACACTTGTCTACCCACAGAGCTGCTCCGGAACAGCTGGTGAAGATCATAGAATCGTATGTTGCAAAAGACCTCTAAGATCGTCACAGAATCACAGAATAGTAGGGGTTGGAAGGGACCTCTGTGGGTCATCTAGTCCAACCATCTGCCCAACACCAACATCTACAAGTATCTTAAACACCTCCATGGATGGTGACTCAACCACCTCCCTGGGCAGCCTGTTCTGATGTCTGACCACTCTTTCAGTGAAGAAACTTTTCCTATTATCCAATCTAAACCTCCCCTGATGCAAAAAGAGGCCATTGCCTCTCGTCCTATTGCTAGTTACTTGGGAGAAGAGACCAATCCCCACCTCTCTACAACCTCCTTTCAGATAGTTGTAGAGAGCAATAAGGTCCCCCCCTCAGCCTCCTCTTCTCCAGACTAAACAGCCCCAGTTCCTTCAGTCGCTCCTCGTAAGACTTTCTCCAGACCCCTCACCAGCCTTATTGCTCTTCTCTGGACACGCTCCAGCACCTCAGTGTCCTTCTTGTAGTGAGGGGCCCAAAACTGAACACAGTACTCGAGGTGCGCCCTCACCAGTGTCGAGTACAGGGGCACAATCACCTCCCTATTCCTGCTGGCCCAGAGTAGCTTCATTTTTGCCCATTCCTCTTCTTCACTGAGCTCAATACTTTTGAAAAGCAAGGCTTCACGTGGCATTGTTTTCCCACTCACACAGGACAACAGTCAAGAGCAGCTCATCTGCTCAACACTGTCACTGTATCTCAACAAAAACGAACGCTGAAGGGTTAGCCCATTCTTACTGGAGATACAGATATGAGTAGAAATTTTGTCTCCCAAGCAGAGGCCAGGGTCACTTGGTTTTAGCATCATCTCCAAGGCAGGTACAGTCCCCTTCAGCACCACAGCCTCGTGTTAGAGAAGTCTTTCCTTTTCATGAAGGAGGATAGTATGTACAAAACTCCCCTCATCTACCAGCTCCTCTAAAAGCAGGTCTTGAAGCCAGTACTTTTCAATTCTGCACGCACAAAGACTCAAATAAAGTTTGAATGTTTGAAAGCCTGCGAAGTTGAATATATTAATAATCTGAACTCTTTGGACTCTTGGTCAATTGTCAGCTTAATCCTAGATGCCTGGAAGGCACCCGTGTAATTTATTTATTCTTTTTATTATATGGGAAGAAAATTATATTAAAAGCAGAAACCATGGAGGTTCTGAATAGAAGATTGATTTACGCTTTCTGGACTAATAGAAAGTGACAAGGGCATTTGGGGAAAGGTACAGAAATGATGGGCACGCAGCAAGAATTGCATTTCATCACTGGCAGTCACCTAATTCTTTGCATCCCCACCAAGTCCAGCTGAACTACTGAGCTGGGGGGAGATATATTAAAGTGTGCAAAAAGAAAGAAAGAAAAATCAGATGATTGCATCCTTGGAGGAATGGGAGTGGGGTGGCAGGAAAGCAGGAATGTTTGTCTTCCTCCTGTCTGCCTTCCTGTTTCTCTCAGCTGCTACGAATCTGGAGTCTGGTTGCCTAACAGACCCAACCCCAAATAGAAACGTCCAAAAGACAGGCATGCTAGACACTCCATGAGATCTGCTTGGGATTTTTACCCTACAAAGCCCATGAAGTCTACACTCATATTCTAAAGTAATGGATCACAAGATCAAACCAGAAGAAACAATTTGACTTGGAAATGGGAACTAGCAACACAAGCGTTGCCTCTCTTCTGCTTTCAGCAACCCAAAATGCACACAATGCGCTTTATGATCAACCCTTTGGGATCCTGGAGAAGGACAATTTCTAGAGCTCATTTCTCTTGTCATGTCTGAACCTGTTACCGAGAATGAATGGGTGGGATAATTTCAGAGCAGAGTTAGAGAAATGTGACACAAAAGGAGCACTACACCCCACCTAACACCCTGTGGACTACATACTGGCCTAGAGCAAGCAAGTCATTATCTCATCTGTGCTAGAGTACAACCAGCGTAAAACAACCAGGACTGATCAGGACTAGCAGGAAACACGGGGTCTACAAGGTAAAAGAAAACAACCAAAACCCACTGTTGGATCACCAAACTCCATAGACATAAATTCCCTCTGTGCCACCACCATCAGCAATAGCAGCACTCCTGCAGACTGTGCCCAGTACGTGTGCGCAGCCTTTTCACCTGCTATGCCACTTCTGTTTCTGCTCAGTGATACAACAGCAGGGTTTAAGGAAGCATCGTACTGGAACAAGTTGGTTACTGTTGTTGACTGGTACCCAGAAATTAATGTCACATGGACAGAGGCATCTTCTGTCCCCTAGAAAGAGAAATGAAGAAAATGTCAGGGATAAGAATATACCAATAAAGACAGTTATTCCCTATATTCCTACACCTCCTATACTTAAGAAGTCAGGCACATGGCACTCCACGAAATTTGTATATACACCAGACTCTACTTAAATATTTACAATTATGGTGTCTTTAAAAGGACATCTATGAAGAGTTAGAAACCTTAAAACTGTCCCAGACTGGGCAGATTTTCATTTGCTAATCCAAACTAGTAAATTAACCAGTGGTAATTTATAGGTATGGACAGTTATCCCTACACTTCATCCTGGGTATAATTTTGCAATGCAGCAAAGAGCACTGCTGCTAGCAATCCCTAGGCATGTTTTTGCACAACTCATAGATGATGTCCAAAGGAGGTCGGGGTGTAAGGTAGAAGAGCTGGAGCTGAAGAGGGTTCAACGGTGTGAGCAAGAACAATGTCCCAGGCATGTTGAATCTACTAGTAGACAACAGAAAGTGGAGACGGGCAATTTTGCTGGAGTTCAAAGCCCCGGTTTTGTTTATGCAAAGCTTAGCTCATGACATTGCAATCTGGATTTTTTGCTGTTTCACTGGTTTTCATAAATAATCTATCAATCTATTGTTATTGAAGATGGTCTAAACTACAGGTGGAGTCTATGGTGAATTGTGCCACAGACAAGACTTGGCTCATGGGCTACCCTTTGCCCTTCCCCTTGTGTAGCTCAGGTCAGGAAAACATAGAAAGGCCTATAGGCTGCTGACTGTTCCCCAAAAAATGTGGTTTCTTACCCGAGAGGGAAGTTCACATTCAATTCTTGTTGAATTTCTGTCATCCTCCAAAATAGGGCAGGGCTGAGATCCAAACAATACCAAGTTTACCCCTTCCAAATTTGTCCCCCTGAGAGCCACTCTGAGTCCTCCTACAAAACCAGTTATTCCGTTACATTCAAGACGTACAATGATACTTCTGTATGCAAAGGACTCTTTATCAATATGTGACTACAAAGGCATTACTGTCTCTGAGTTGATCTGATGATCATCTGCTTCCACCTTGCTGTGCCTAGCTTCCCGTCTTTCACCAGAGATCCTTCTTGCCTATTATTTGCAGTCTTGTCCATGATACAGAAGGACTAGGTTTGTTTCTCAGTTTATTTTTTAATGACATACTTCTTTTAGCAAGCAAGGTCTGGCCTGTGATCTTAACCTTGGAAAGATCCCCAGCCCAAGAATGAAATAAGGAAGGAAGGAACAAGCGCTAAGAATGGAAAATGAGCTTAACACAGCAGGTGCTTTCACAGTTCAAATAGCTGCCATGCACCCTGCTGTCACAAAAGCCTGCAGCATGTGCCTAGGAAACTTAGGTTAGAAAGGGGACTTGGCAGGGCTTGAAACTTAGCAAAGTTGTGAGGAAAGTCACGGAGTGCTTGATTCTGCGAAGCACTGAGCAACCTCAGCGCTTATTTCTGCCAGCCAGAGCTGAGCCTCTTCGATGACATGCAGGATCATACCCAACACGAGTCAGACTTGCACTTGATCTTTCTGCAGCATTCAGTTCCATTGCCAATAAGCAAGGTGTCCCTCTGCTTTTTCAAGTGACTAGAACATTCAGGGACATTTCGAAGAGAAACAGAAAAGAGAACAGGAATAGTCACTAATGGTAATTTTAACCTGGACTTTGTTCTTTGATGCGGTTCTCGGGCAAATGAAAAAAAAAATCTTCCTTGAAACTCACAGCTGTCTGCTCTAGTTATCAGTACTACAGAGTTTTAGGACTATGGCTGGACAGATTGTTCAGAAATTTTATCACTGCAGTGTTTATGTGCAGTTACTATACCATCATGACTATATTACAACCCAACGGAGCTTTTATAATTCTTTTCATGTGTGATGTAAGTAAGGATCTGTTGTAAAGTCATTATATATTGATGGCAGAGTCCCTTGTACCTTTTCCTCAAAACTTCATTTCCTGCTAATTCTTTAAACCACAAGAGAAGTGTACAAGTCTAATCTTCTTGATTATGTCTGGCTGGAAGCAAAACCAGGCAAGCAGTAACAAGGTATGTTAACAGCAAGCTCCTTCCATCCACTGCAACATGGTAGTATCTTTAGAAAGGCATCTCACGCTAGCAGAGATAGGTCATGAACAACTCCCAGCATGGCACTGCTGAAACCAGTGGTATTTTGACAAAAGAGACCTGATGCAGAAAATTACACTATGCTTCCTGGCTTCCTTTCCTGCAGCCTTAGGTTTGCAGATCCAGAAACAGCAAGAAGTGAAAACTGAAGTCACTTCTCTAACGTGATAGTTGTCAGATAAGGAGACGCAGATTTAGACTACAAAAATCAATGTGTTTTGTGTAAAGACTGATGCTCTTAAGTTTTGATATCTACACTTCTATCCATATGCAATGAAATACTGCAGAAGTGCACTTTACGATAAGATTGAAGAGAGGTATTTTAAATGGAAGAAATTAAAAACACAGATGGAAGCTGTAATTCTTTCCAATTATAAATGTTCGAGGCATATGTAATATAAGATAGCATTATACTTGCTTTCTTTTTAAAGAGTGACAGATCACTGTAATTGGGAGAACTGGATTGTCAGCAAAGGAAATGAGAAGCAAGGCCCAAGCACTAAAACTTGCCATTGCTGGCTTTTTCCTTTTAGGTTTGTTTTTTCTTTTTTAAATGAATTAAAGCAGTGAGTATCAATCTTACATACTATATGAACCTCCCACTGAAGGGGGAGGGGCGGGGGGGGGGGGGTTAGAATATTATTCTTGCCATACACTCCAGC
>Ga0065711_1036710_pt1 | contig 20686 bp, 18 predicted proteins | sample Hoacrofraction12_FD_59098 | JGI IMG/M metagenome (GOLD analysis project Ga0065711, IMG submission 59098) | Hoatzin crop microbial communities from Cojedes, Venezuela - Epithelial fraction 12 v2 (version 2) | ecosystem: Host-associated > Birds > Digestive system > Esophagus > Crop | place...
AGGGTGATATGGCTGAGGGGGGGGGGGTAATTAGCACCCACCGCTGCCCCCCACCCCCTCGGGAACTCGGGGGGCCGGCGCCCGCGTTGCTGCCGCACCGGGAGCCTGCGCTTCGCCGGCCGTATGGCATCCGTACGTGCCGGCTGCCGCGGGACCAGCGTCCAGCCCCTGACCCCCAGCTCCAGGGAGGGGGGGACCGCAGCCCCCCGCGCCTGGCAAGGCCCCCCAAGCGCAAGGGCCGGGTGGGTTTGGGGTGGGGGTAAGGTGGCGAGGCCGGAGCGCGAGAAGAAAATCGGGGGGCGAACCGGGAGCAAAGCAAATCCCCGTCCGCCACGGGACGGTCCCTGCCGAACCCCCACATGTGGGCTGGGGGGGCTCGGGGTCCGAGCAGCCCCCTCCCCATCCCAAAGCTCCCGCCTCAAACCGCTGCTTGGGCGAGACCCCAGCCTGGGTCAGAACAACGTGCCCGAACATGCACGGGCAGCACCTTTGCACGGTTTTGCGTTCTCAGAGGAAGATACCACACATGGGCTCACTGCGTCTCAGAAAGGATGCCGTCAAAAAATCAAAAAAGAGAGAAAACAACCCAGCAGAAACACTCACAGACAAAGGCAATTGGCCCCACGCCTCGGATGGGGTTAGAGAAGCTCGCTCACAACATCTCGCGCTTGTCGCAAAGCGGTGGGCGTGTAAAAAAGGGGGAAAAAAAAAGAAGAAAAAAAAAAAGGACAAGTGGAGGCATGCGACTCAAAAGTCTCTTGTGAAAACCCAGCGGTCTGCTCACAGATGCCGTTTCCTAAATAGCTGGCATGAAATGGAGTGACGGATGATTATAAGACAATTTGAAAGCTTCCTGCAAGGTTGCTGTTCTCCTCTGTCGCTGGCGTCGCAGCTCCGGGCCGGAGCACAAAGCGAAGACAGCAAGACCCAGAGCAGGGGTTGGCAAATGTCCCTTACGAGAGGCTCAGCCCGCTCACCCGCTGCCCTGGCTTGGAGACAGCACAGCAGGCAGTTCAGGTGGAAAAGAAGCGAAAGCTGGCGAGGGATTTGCTCCTGAGAGCTGCTGCTCCACTCCGCGCCGTCGCAGGCGGGCGAGGACGTGGCTCTGGGGAAGGGAAGCGACCAAAAACCTCGCAAAATCCTTTGCCAACCCTCGCTTCGGGCCAAAGTTTAAGTGAAAGAACGAGGCCGTGCTCAACAGATCCAAGCTCCAAAGGCCCTGGCGCCACGAAGAGGGGTGTCCTCTGGAAACCCCCCCGTCGCCAGGAGACCCCCCCCCTCCCTCTCCAGCCCCGCACAGACTCCCTGCCAACATCTCTGCCAGCTCCACTCGGCTCTCTGCCCTGCCAACCTGCCACAAGCCCACCCGCCCTGCCCAGCCACCAGGGCAGGGACGCGCGCCCCAAAACCAGGGGGCTTTTCAGCCAACAAGCCACCTCGCCACGTCCTTCCCCAAATCTTTGTCACAAGCAGGCAAACCCCCTCCGGCTGCCGGGAAAGGCTGGCGTGCCCGTGGCTCCTTCGGAATCGCCGCCGGCTAACCCGGGAACTGGGGTCCACAGGTCACACACCGCCCTCTTTTTTCCCCCCTCTAAAACGGAGGCCCCGCAGATTTCCCGAAGCCCCGCCGGTCGCCAGAGACTGGAGATCATTGCTCTGCTCGGAATCAGCGATTCCCAGCGGGATTTCTGCTGCACGGGCAGCCCCGGCTGACAAGCTCCGAGTCCCCACGGCCGACGCCTTGGGAAGAGCAACGACAAGGGGCAGCGCTTCTCCCACCTGCCTTCCCCTTCCGAGCACGGGGCTGCTTTTCCGCTCAGGGCCCCGCCGGAATACTGCCGAATTACTGGGGGGAGAGGCGCTGGGACTGGTGTAACACGCTGGAGTCCGTCAGAGCTAATCCTGAATATTCAGATGCCGCCTTCGGAGAGGGACGGACCCCAGCCAGCTGCCCCACGCAAGGTGCCCTCCGCGGACCCGGGTGCTAAAGCGGCAGACGCAGGTAGGCAAGAAGCTGAAGAAAAACGACAGCAAACCCTGGGAAGAAGACAGTGGTGAAAAGAAAAACCAACCCAAGCCTATTTTCCACGCAAGGACCTGCTTCGGAAAGCACAGGCTAACTCGGAACTGTACCAAAGTCAACGACCCAAGTTGCCTGGGACTGGGTTTTGTTGCTTTTAATCCCTCCCCCGTGGAGGTTCGCCTCTCGTGGAGGAGAGGTCAGCTGTACAGCACAACACTTCATATATGCACTAGCAGTTAGATTGGTTTCTAAATTAAAAAAAGATGGACTTTTTTATATATTGAACATAAATAAAAAAATTACAAAATGGTCACCTTTCTTACAGAACGGATGCAAACTGGATTATGAACGTGCCTCCAGGTGAAGCTGGTTTCTCCCCTGCCCCCACCCCACCCCAATAATAAATAAATAAAATTCATTAAGTTTTGGATCCTTTAGTGGTGCAGATCGGGCGCTCGGACCGTTACTGGGCTTTCTTCCCTGTGCCGTTCTTGTCCGCAGAGTTTGTTGAGGTTACCAAGTTCACCGGCCCGTCTGAGTGCATTGAATCTTTGCGCGGCGGCATGCGCTCGTTAATGCGATCCAGCCCCCTGGCTTCTTCGAAGCTGCGGATCTTGTGCTGCGGCGAAAACCCACGAATGGCTGCAGAGAGAAAGGGCCGGGACAGAAGAGTTAGGCCGAGCGGCGGGTGGCCGGGCAGGAGCCCTCCAGCACACGCCAGACACGTACGGGACAGAGTCAGGGCGACAGAAAGCACGTGTCTGGCTACGGGAACCAGGAGACGGGGCCGCGGGTGATTTTCGGCATCGCCAGCTCGCGTGGGTACCACAGCGCAGCCGGGGAGCTGAGCTTGGCCAGGTCACAGCGGCCAAGCCGAGGGACCCAGCTCTGCTCCCTCACGGATTCTCTTTTAATACCGTTTAGTAGGAGGAACTCGAAGCCCAGACAAGTGCTCAACGTCCCCGCACAGTGAAATCTCGGGAAACTTTCACAGCTGAAAAACACCACACTAAAATAAATAGATAAATAAAAAGGCAAAAACCAAACCAACACAAGAAAGACACCACCACAAGGCTCGAACTCCGACACAAGGCACGCGCTGCAACACCAGGAGAGGGGAGCGGCTGGTCCTCGGGCTGCAGACCCAACGCTTCTTGCATGACCAGGAGACGCGCAGAGAGTCTTGGGCGACAGAGAGTATCGTCCTCGTGGTGATGGTATGGACCAAATGGCTCACCACTTCGTCTTACAGATAATTTAAGAAAAAAGGGGGTCATGCCAAATCTTTTCACAAGTGCTTGGCTGGGTTACAAACAAGCTCCCCTTGGTAATCAAGAAGTTCTCCACACAGGCATACGAGTGGAGCTGTCAAGGAGAAAACCTCCCCAGACATCAGCCTGATGGATCTGTCATTTCTAGAGGAACTACAGGGAGAACACGGCTTCTCCACACCGGGACCAGCTTGGCCCACCTGTGGGGAAGGTGAGAATTACCCTGCTGTCTCCCAGAGGATTCTGGCCAAGCGTGCTGGCAGATTGGGTTAGCCGGGGGACGAACTCGGGCACGAGGCATCCGAGAGGAGACGGCAGGACCCCAGTGCCAGGGTCTTGAGACACCAGAGCACAACCCGCTCCGGGGAGCGGGCGCTCTCGGAACGAAGGTATCGCACCAAGAGCCTCGTTAAGGCAAAAAATAGACTTGAACCAGCCCACTGTGTATTTTTCGCTTCCCAGCAGGGGCCCATCCTCCCCCACTTCTGGTGATGCAAGAGTAAAAAGCTTCCATAAGGCGTATAAAGCTCTTTAAAGTTAGCGCACACACACACGCACACAGAGATGATTCGAGTCTCTCGCCGGGTTCTAGCCATACCTTCCCGTGCCTCTACCGCTTCTACTGTGGCTGCAATACAGAAGAACAGTGGCATGCAAAAATGAAGACAGAGAAAAAAAAACAAAAGAGTGACAGTGAGTGATCCAACGTCATCGCTGCGACGCAGAGCCCACAGCCTCCCAGCCCCAGTGCAGACGACCGTAATCAAAACCGACTGGCGAGGGGGGGGGAAAAAAAGGTGACAGGAGCTCGAGAGGAAAGCGGAAAGGGGACTCCCTCGGGGTTAGCGTCTGCTGAGCACCGACACGGGGAGTCTCCTTTCCTGGCGTCCGCTGGACTCGTCACACAGAGAAATCTGACGGGAGGGAGCAGAGAAGCGGACAGACGGCTTGCCGCGGCGTGCAGGTGGCAGGGACGGTGACCGGCTCGGGCTAAGCCACGGGTCTCCACCTGCATCTACAGCCCCCCTGCCCCCAGCCCGGCGGCTCTGTGGCACCCTGGCCACCTTCAGCAGGGAAATGATGTGGAATTCACCCCAGAGCAAGGCCACAGCTACGTAAGGGAAGCGACCCTGAGGGACGCCATGATGTTCTGGAGCAGTGGGGAAGAGAGGGGCTGTGCGTTCCCCGGGGGAGGGCAGGCAGCAGCAGACACCAGGCTGCTCCGCTCCCGACGCCTTGAATTAGAACAGGCTGATGCTTCAAACCCAGTTCGGCTTCAGCTCCTCCTCCTGCAAGAGTTACCAAGCAACCAGGCACCATAAAGCTGAGCAGTGTGCCCCTTCCTAGGTCTGCCGCAGCAGCTGGCCAAGTTTTGGTAGTCCCTTCCTCAACATCTGGGAGGAGGCCCTTGGCTAGAGCAGATCCCCTGCTTTTAGCCTCAAAACTCCACGTTTTTTTTTGCTTTGGACACAATATAAAGGCCACAGGGTCCTAGAGAGGCCACGGAGGAAGAATGGAGTTGTGGCTGAACATCTTTGCTCCAGATCCAGTGACTTTCTTCAGGCAATTTTGCTGAGCTGTGCTGCGAAAGGCTGGCAGGAGGCTCAGGGAGGGAAGGGGCCCCGCTGTCGCTACCCACAGCCCCGCCGCTCCTCTTTCGGGGTATAGAGGCACCCCAAAGGAGGGGCAGCCCCCTCCTCTCCCCGCCAAGCAGACGGGCTCCCAGCACGACGGCGCGGTGCGGAGGGACGTGCAGCACAGGAAGGGGTGAGAGAAGGAGGCACAGTGAGGAAAGGGGTGTGAGAAGGGCACGAGAAGCGGGGTGCTGCCGCGGGGAGCACGGGGTGCCGGGAGCAGCACGGGGTGCCAGGAGCAGCAGCCACAGGAGCAGGGTCGGGTAAGGCAGCAGCAAGGGTCCAGCTTGTTTGTCCTGCCTCGGGGGACGCACAGATCTCGGCTTCGTTACCGGGGGAGCTGCCTGGCAGCCCCTCGGAGGAACCCCCCAGGAGGGGACGGCGCAGGCACCGTCAGCGGCCGGGGCAACGCTGCGGCACACGAGCGAGCCGGCCGCTCGAGCCGAGCTGCGACAGCCGCCTTCCCACTCAGGCTCTGTTCCCAGGCCTGCAGAAGAACCGGGGCGACAGAAACCATTATGGTTGCCATTAAAAAAAGAAAAAAAAAAACCAACTTCATACTCCTCTGCGGGCAGAGAAACTCAGGAGTTCGGGAGCGGTATCACATCTCCTCCACCCCCAGGAGCGGGCAGCAATATTTACACATTTCTCAATTGCGAATTATTTAATCAAGGCACGGCAATCCCTGAACAAGCCCTCTGTCCTGAGCCCGCAGGAAATCACCCAGCGCTGATGGGAAGGGGAAAGCAGGCTGGTGAGATGCCAGCATTCAAAGGCTGGCAGCAGGAAAGGATTAAAACGCTGGATTACAGGCTTCCCTCTGGGGACACACGTTACTCTGATAACTCCCTCCCTGACCACCGGCCAATCTCCCTGCCCTGCGAGTCCCCAGCTCGCTAGCTCAGCCCTGCTCTCAGCACGCTAACGAGACAGAGCAGTTGGCTCCCGAGGGATGGAGCAAAGCATTTGCCAGCAACAGAAACCTCCAAAACCAGATCAAAACCAGGGGGCCGAGAGAAGTCTCAACGTGAAACACACAGGCCTGGAAGAACCTCCTTCCTTCACGTGAATCTCAGCTTCCTCTGCTTGGGGTTCACGACTTCCCAGGGTTGAAATCGGAGGGGTTTCGTTTCACAGAGAACAAACAAGCAGGCGTGTTTGCTTTGACATTCACCTACAGGCCATCACACAGCAGCAGCCGACAGGTGAGCAGAGGATGCTTATCATGCAGCGTTAGAAGGGAAACAAACGATCAAAAATCGTTGCAGAAACATACAATAAAGCAATACACATGCTTTATGCGGGGTGTTTGCTGTCTTGTTTCTCACGCTCCCCTTCTCGAGGGTACACGGGGACATCTTGGAAGGCTCACCACATCCCCACCTACATTTCTGCTTTTTCCTATTTCTGAATCCTTCCTCCCCGCGGGCCTGACCCATCTCTCGGGTCGCCCGGCACCCTGACATGCGCCTGCAGGCACCGAGCGAGCGGTGTTTGGGGCAGCGGAGGGCCCGGCACAGAACCGCAGAGGGGAGGATCGCTCGTACTCACCGGTCTGCAGGGTCTGCCTCCCCCCCGAGAGCACTCCCAGGGGCAGTGTACCTGTGGGGGTCAGGCCTTTGAGAGTCAGCACGCTCTCGCTCTCCTCCCTGCGAACAAGAGGCATCGCAAACAGACGTAAACACCAGACCTCTGCTTACTCAGTCGCGACGCGTCAGAGCTACGGCAGAGCAGATGCATCCCGAGAGGGCTCGACACACCTAACCGGCAGCATTTCTGCTGGCAAAGGTGCTGCTGCCCGAGACGAAGGTTTCTGCGAGGGTCAGACCGCCAAGCACACAGAAACCACCCCCTCCAGCCTCCGCCACCCGCTCCGAAGCGACAGTCTCGGAAGATTTTCCCCCAGTGGGACTCTGCGTGCCCGGTGCGCCCTGACCAACGTCCCCCGTTACCCAGACCCCAAATGAAACTCAGACCCCAGATCAGAAGCCGCTTCCTTACCGAAGCACCGAGAAGACACGTGCCATCTTCCCAATGGCTCTAATCTTATTCCTGATGATCTCTTTACGGACTGTTGTCCCACCTTAGGGAGAAAAAAACAAACACCAGCATGTTTAAGGCTTCCTGCTTTCCAGGCACAGGTAATGTCAATATGAAGCACCTGCCTGACTCCAGGAAAAGAAATCATGGTTTACAGATTCACAGCTACACTCTTGAGAGAACAGTGCTGAGAGGATGGCGGTCAGGATGGCAGTGAGAAGGGCAACACCAACGAGATGACACACGGACTTAAAGGTCTAAAGAGAGCAGAACCACCAAAGGAAACGGATCGGACAGGTCTCGTTCGAAGCTCACCAGGTTTGATCACACTACACAGGATGTAACACAAATGACTCAGCCATGTAGACACAGCTTTGCAAGGCAGAACACTGACGAGTCTGCTGATGAACGCCGCAGAACACCGGGCTGTGCTCGCCGCGGGGAGGAGTGTCACGCAAGCATCAGCTTTGGCATCCAACGCGCACAGTGAACGGCTGGCCGGAGCCTCGCAACTCTGCTTTGACCCCACACAAACACAAAGTGAGATACGTGAACTCCCCTTCCGCTATACAGACCCAACAGGAGAGAAAAGCATGGAGGGTAACTGAAAACAAACAAAAAATCAAAGTACAAGAGGTAACAAATACATCTCCTCTCAGCTGAGATTCCTCACATGGCCCAAGTACACATTAGGACAGTACAAGCCAAACCGGAGGTCTAACATGCACCGATGGCTCAGCCATGCACTAAGTGGCTGCATTCAGAAGTCAGATAGAAACGTGACCCCGTTTCTCAAGTTCCTGGAGGAACGCAGAAGGGTTAAAAAACACACGGCGCTTATGTTAAAACTGAAAGGGGATGAAGAGGCTGCCCAACTAGTCAGCTATTCAAATCCACTCCAAGGAATCTGGTGGCACAGGCAGTGAAAATTAAGCTTGTAGCAAATTCTAGCTGGGTACCTTTCTGATAGCTTGAAATGTAGTGATCTTCAGGGAGAGGAGACACCAAGAAACAAGTAGATGAAGACAGAGATAGAAGAAACAAATTTAATTTTCATGGGAGGGAGAAAGAAAAAAAACAAAAACGAAATGCAATGGGAGAAGCGGGTTAAAGTCCCAACCTGTCGACCGAAGCAGCGGCACCTTGTTGTACCACAACGGTGTTCTGCTTCTCCGCGGGACTGACTGTCCTCCACCCTACACGGACGGGCACGGGCAGCACCCCGCACCCCCACGGCCCCGCTCCTCGCCCCACGTCCACGCCTGAGCTTCCTCTAGGCCACCACCTCGCCCTCGAGCCATCCCCCCCCATACAGAAAGCGCAGATCAGCTCGGCAACTGCTTCGCCCCTTCCATGCATAGCTGGAAACCGGGGTCAAAAACTGCATTCTACATTTTGGGGGCGAGATGAGAAGCCACTTTACAGAGGAGTTCACTGCAACAGATGAGAAGACAGGGTAGATAATTTTGGTGCAGAAAATTTTGAATTGGGGGAAAAAAATAACCACTTGGGAAGCGGTCTCTGTACGGAGCAGGAAACCGTTCTCCAGAGCTGCTGGCAAGGAGCGTCTGTCGCAGTGAATATAATTTGATTTCTCTGTGACTGAACAGCAAAGGAACTAAAAAAAAAAAAAGTTTCCTACCCAGAATTGCACAAGGGTTGGCCAAAAAGGAACCGGAGCCCCTGGCTGGGCATCCAGCTATAAATCAAGCGCTGATGGCTCTCGAGCTGGCACCACACACCTTCCCCACCTGCACCCCACTGCTACCAGCACGGGCGCAGCAGCGTTTTTTACCTTCCAATGTCTCATCACCATCTGAAATCAACTCATCATCGGAGCATATGTTGAGGATGTTAACGAGCATTTCTGTGACTGTAAGAAGCACAGACAGGAAGATTAGGGAGGCCTGGCACGGGCGCTTGGCAGACAGAGGTATCTGGAGGACGAGCTGGACAAGCAAAAGATTTCAAGGTCATTTCTACTCTGGAAGTGGCAGCCCAAAGACACTTTTAGCTGCATACTGCTGGTACCTCGCAGCAGTACCCAGAGCAGACGACACACTTTACACCTTCTGCCAAGGAGGTGGATGCAGTCCAAGCACATCGCAGATGAAGCAGACGTGGGGAGCGGGGTGCCAGCACTGCTGCGGCACAGCCCGGGCTCGCCGAAGGTCCCAGCTCCCCAGCCCGACCCGCGCAGCAGGCCGCCTGCCTCCAAGGACGTCGGCTCTGGGGGGAATTCAACCTTTGGTTGCCTCACCCTTGGCACTTCGGACCTTGAAGTCATGCTCCAGACGTACGGCACTGGGGTGGAATTTAAACTCATCGGGAGATGTAAAAAAACCCTTCTGCTGAGAAATCGAGGCAAAGCCTTGGTCGTATTTTAAGCTGCCTCGCCCCCGTCAGAATGAAACAAGCCTTTAAATTGAAGTGAATGCTTCCTTTGCAGTGGGCCACAAGCCAACGGGAAACTTTAATTTCTCTGCTGCAAGCCCAGAGCAAGAGAAACGTCTCCAGATCCTGAGGTGGGGCTACGCCACCCAAGATCGGCCCCATCAGCAGGGCAGAAATGGCAAGAAGGGAACGTTTTGTTGGTCAAAGCTTTCTAGAACTGGCATCATCAATTACTTCCACAAAATTCTACCCGGTAATGCGCAGATCTCCTTGAACCCAAACTGCCTTCTGGTGCTACTAATGAGTTACAACACTCTCCCAACACGTTTAATAGCCCGTGGGACAGGTTTGTAACACTCGGGGTGCTATCACCAGTCCCTGGGCAACTCACAGCAGAAATGCAAACATCTCTTACCCTTTTCCCCTACAAAAGGCAAAGACCATGTGAAGACATCCATGAAGTTGGGGAGCCAGTACGGATGAGGGGAACAGTTGAACTGCCTGATGTTCATGACGTTGTTTTCGTATTTCAGTACAGCAGCTAGGAGAGAAAAAGGAAAGACAACCCGTGTCCATAGGCACTGCGTCGGCTCCTGGGAGTTGTACTCGTGCTAACGAAACGTCATTATCAGCCAGAGGTTGCCCTCACACAGAATCAAACCAGCAGCTCTCCGAAACGAGAGGGCTTAAGCAGCAGTTTTTCAGTTCACCCATTATGTTGTTTCACTAAAGCTCATCGATATAGTGAAGATCAATTTAACAAAGCTGTTAAAATTTATGCAAATCAGAAGTGATGAGCTCAGGGCCAAGATCCAAAGCGAGGGGTGAAAAAAGCCCCCACAGCTGAGGAAAGTTCCCCATCGTACTCAAGCGGTTTTAGGGGTGCAGCGAAGTTAAAAGCTTGCCTGTACTAGCAGCTTCTCTTTTATGGCAGCATCCATCACCAGCGCTCAGTTGTCATGTGGCTGGAAATGAAAGCATTATTCTAGGCTTTCTAACTTGACAGCTAATTGCCACAGTAACACATTAAGTCTTCGAGCCAGAGAACCCAGCCACTTCCAGCTCCCCAGCTGCTGTCAGTTTAACATATCAAGCTCTTTTTCATTTCTTGCGTAAGAATGCAACCAGAGGAGAGGGCGGAGCGGGCAAGGCAAGGGAAGCTGGCGAGGGATTTCCTAAGGGTCCAAGGACAGTGCTGCCACCTAAACAGCAGCAGTGACCTGGCCTTGTCAGCCTTACCCTTGTTGTTATAGACATCTAGGTAATTTGGTGCAGAGAAGATTGTGATTAGCGATGGAAAGCCTGTTGTCTGGCTCTTCCTGTACATTCGGTACCTGAAAAACAGGTCAAGTGTTACACGAACTGGTCTTGCCACGGGTGGCACGAACGCAGACGGAGTAGCTGCAGCACTTACCCAGCGTCCTGGGCTTCGTGAGCTCGGATTACAGATAGCAAACTATTGTTCTGCAAAAATTCACAAACTGCAGGATAACTGGAAAAGAAAAAGCAGGGACCCATCAGCGTGTAGCACAGGAGAACAGACAGCACCCACGGTCTGGGCTTCAGGAACCAGCCACTTGCAGCATCCATTCGGTTTGTGTGTCCAGCATCCCCAAACAAGGCCAGTATGTATTGCATCATTCGAAAATTAATTGCAAAGCATTCTGTTAAACAGACCCCTGGTGCCAAATCCTCCCTATCAGCCTGGCTACAAGTGGTCTGACAGCACAAATGCTTCTCTTTTAGACGGGAAAAGATTATTTCCTCGAGCTCCTGGTACTGTCCAATGCCTGAAAGCCATTCGAAAGGCACCCTGCCAGCTAAAAGCAGCATCTCTGCTGTCCTATACCACAATTTCACAGAGCAACGTACCCAAAGAGAGCTCAGTATTACAGGAGAAGAAAAAACAAACACAATTTTGCACGTTAGAGCCAACTGAAGACTATTTCAGAGCCAGGTACACCGTCAAGTCCCACAGAGTGATCTGAATAGCAATTTATCTCCCCACACGTCTTAGTGCAAGGGGAGAGAAAAAGCTCTGGACCATCAGAGCCCCCTAAAACACCACCTACCTGTAGAAATAGGAGCAGCCTCGCACAGTGTTGTGGGCGAAATGCTCCAGCGTTTTCTCATTGCCGTAATCCTCCGACGGATCGGACCAGAGCAGGTCGCACATCGGACCGAAGGCTGGCGGCTCCTTAAACCTGTCTAACTGAAAAACGTACCCACAGTCAGGACAACGCTGGTGAAAGCTGCAGCGGCGCGCACAGCCCGACGGCGTGGACACGCAGAGCGCAGCAGCCTCAGCCTGCAGCTCCAGGCAGCAATCAAGCAAGCCATTCACCACGGGACTAATGGTAAGCTATGCGAAAGGACCACGGAGATTACTTACTTTCCTAATGTCATCTAGACACGTGATTTCTGGAGACAGTCCTCCGTGAACACACAGAAACTGCTGGTTTAAGAGGGCAGCAAGAGGAAGACAGTCAAATGTATCCATACACGCATCATACACTCGCTCCGAATACTTGATTCGACCTGGAAAGATGGGGGGACAGGGGGAAGAAGAGAGGGGAGAAGTGAATTCATTTACCCATTTACACAACAAAGACTGCTCAGGCTGAAAGCAGAGCTTTTTTTTTTTAATCCCTTCTTTTTTTAACCCTTTTCTTTTTTTTTATTTTATATTTTTTTAAAGGGGAGTCATTCATGCATCCAAACCTACACGATGTAGGAACCATTCAGCAAAGCTTTGATCAGCCAAAGAGCTGATAACTAAGCTCAAGGAACCTATCTCCTAAGGTGATACGGAAACTCCACGTCTATGGCCCACCAAGCCAAACTTTGCACCCGTGTATTAGTGAAAATGCTGACTGAGAAAATGCTTGTTGGATGTGAAGATAAAAAGGTTTCACAGTAATCTGGACATGGTCAAGAATACTAATCTCCCTTCAAGCTATTTTCTAGAACACCTGCACTAAGATTAACATAGAAAAGAGGTTAGGTGCTTGCCACGGTAACAGAAAACCTGGGATACCAATACAGCCATCCCTCCGCTTTCCCACGTTCGCATGCACCTCCAGACTCGGAGTCTTACCAGCCTCAGCTGCCAGGCAGATTCCACACTGGGAACTGCAGCGGCTGTTTAATTTGGCGCAGCAATATTACACAATCATTTAAGATAGGAATTGCCTTTTCAGCTGGACACCAGCGCTCCGAGGCAGAATGTGACCAAGACGCCTGCAGCTCAACGAATCTTCACGCAGGATCTTTCGGGGCTACAAGTGATCACAATCTCCGCTGGAAGCCTCATCTTAACAGAGGCGAGGAGGATGTTTCGAGACATTCAACAGAGCTACCACGGCCTTTCTGAAAGCAGCTTAGCTTTACAGCAAGCCTCCAAGTCTGTTCAGAAATAACTCCCAGCCCTTCCCGTTAGAAGGGAGAGCAGAGGCAGAGATCACCACACGGCAGGCGCGTGTCTTCTTGCATCTGCAGCCCCTTCGCAGAGCGGCAATACGCTAACACGGCCAGATCTTCGAGAAAGCCCCGTCACTGCTATAAAACACGTCTCTGTCTAAAGCAAAGAAGTGCATGACTGGAAAGTTTACCTTTCCTCCAGCTTTATTTCAGAGCTACAAACAGGTTTTTTCAGCTGCACGCTACGACAGAGGAAGTGGAAAGGCAGTCTCTTCTGCTTTCCCAAAGGGAAAAAAAAACACCACTACCTCCGGCTTTCTGCTTCAAATCGAGCCCAGCTCAACAGGAGCTCATCTACCACCATCTGACGACTCCAGTATCCAGCAGAGAGCTGGCTGGTGTTTTCTAACTCATTTCGGAGTAAACAGACGTCATTATCTCGGTACCTATCAGGCTTACCCTGTCCGGCAGCACCCAGAGCTGAAGGGCTGAAGACTGGACTTGTGCCTTGCCCGTAACTATTTCTCGAGGTCGGGTCCTTGAGCGACGACTCCCTAATAGCACGTTGCTGGCGTACACCTTCTTTATTGCTTGGAGGAATGACGGTCATCCTCAGGGGAGAGGGGCCATTCCTCGACCTTTCATCATCATTGGTTTAAAAATATGTAAATGCTGGCACAAAACTATCTTTAACTCAACTAAAATGATCTTAAAGGTAATGATTCTCCCTAGTGCAAACACTGAGGAACAAATCCTTTATTTGCTGCCAGTTGTAATCACTGATCCCAGCTGCACAATCTGGAGCTGAAAGTCATTTGGCAGTAATTATATGTTGCTGGGCCTGAAAGTCAGGGAGGGGGGTGCGTGCAACTGGCTCATCGGCGAGGAGAAGGGGAAGATGGGTTCACATTTCTTCCATCCACGCTCACTCTTCTTAACCAGAAGGCCACGCCAACATGCACCCAGTACTTTTCAGGACATGTGTGTGTGTGTGTGTATATGTATTTATTGTTTTTTTAGCAGGAGTTGCACAAGGAGAAGAGCTGTGCATGCAGGAAAAAAACCAGCACCAGCCCTAACCGATACCACTTCTGGCAGGCAGAAAAATTAAGACCCCTATCTGGTCACAGCACGTTAATATATTTAAATCCTTACACTGCTGATACTTACATTCCTGCTTAAAGGTGAAGTATTCTGTGAGGTGCCTGCACTCGTGGTTCCCTCGAAGGAGGAACAATGTTTTGGGATGATTTATCTTTAAACTCCATAAATACAGCACGCACTGCAAGAAAGGGAAGGAGGAGAATGGCATGTAATAAAAACCTTTTATAGGGCACTAATCATCCGTAGACTTCGCTAAGTGTTTCTGGGAAGACACCCAACAAGCTGAATTCAAAGTGGAACCCTGATAGAAACCCAGCTCCATAATCGGCAGTAGATCTTATCTTGGCCAACTTCGCTAGTGGGGGGGAAGCCACACCGAGCGTTTCTCTATATTAGGCCCGAGTTGGAGAAGTGACAAATGAGATCGCATTCAACTGAAACCGGCTCCGGGCTGGGTGGGGGCAGCTTTTCCTTCCAGCAGAAACCGAAGCAGAAAGCGCCCATTTTCAGAGCAGCGAAGCAAAAGCAGCTGCGCCGCGAGATGTGCGCTCCAGATGTCCCACTGCGATCGAAACCAGAGACCATCAAGTATAACAGCCAGCCATCTTTTGCTAGACTTTTTATCAAGGGCATTAAATGCTAGAAAAATTAAACTTGATCTTCCCCCCAGACTTTCCCCTCCTCCGTTTTTCTGCTTACGCGACAGTCATGTGAAGTTCAAGTTCAAAACAGGAAAAGCCTAGCCAAAAAACAAGCTTAGCAAAACCTCCTGGCTTTGAAGCGGGCTTTGCACATCCCCTGTCTGAGCAGCAACACCTGTAACGAGCTCATCTTTGATGAGGCGCAGACCAAAGCCAAACCGAAACCGTCGTTTTCGGCAGGCTCCCAGCAATCCTTCGTGGTGGCTTTCCAAAGAGGCTACGTGAGGGAGGGAAGGGCTGGAGAGCAAGAGCGCTTGCCCTCCTGCGCTATGCGTCGTCACGCTGACAGCTCAATCAGCAAGCATCTAGCACGGGGAAACGTTATCGCGTTTCCCTTGCTGATTTCGAGCGCTGGAAGGACAACCCTGTAACGACAGCAAGCCTGACGGTCTGGATTAAAGTCTCTAATAAGAGCTTACCCTTTCGGCTGACATGCTACAGAAGCGGCACACACTCGGAGAACGCGAACCGTGAAGTCTGTCAACAGTTTTACGCTTAACAACATGGCTGATCTGGTGCACAGATCTCCGGGAGCCAGCTGCTGTGGCATGGGAACAACCTCCAGAACCAAAATAAACCAGTTTCAAGTTAGTTCCCAGTACAGACACCTTAGATCGTGGTATTTCAGCACTGAACCTGCAAGGTAAGCTGTACATTAATCACTTCAGCTACACGCAGGGATCCCTAAAACCCAGGGCAGCTGTAAAGCACCCGTCCGTGTCTAACTCAGAATTCAACCCCACAGAAAAAAAAGACTCGATTGCAAAATCTGAACTCTAGAAATGAACAGGGCCGGGGCAGGTAATTTAACCCGTGGTTAGGGCTAGCAAAAATCACGTTTTATCGCATCTGTTATAAGAAGGAAAGCTCCCAATAAAACCATTTATAATTATTCTGTGGTTTAAAGCTTTAACCTCTTGTGTTTGCAACCTAAATGTCACTTTTCCAGGCTAGCATGAGAACCAAAAAGTGAAAGGCACTGTAAATGAACCAAATGACTGGCGGAGGACTGGAGCAAGCAACCAGCCCCGGCATCGCTGGTTCAGAGCCGAGATACACCCTCAGTGAAGAGGAGGATTCGGGATGTACAGAAGCTCAGCGACTTGCAGAAGAGATATTAAAAAATACATTTTAAAGCGAAATGGAAGTGAACGGAGTCACTCGGCACCACGATTCTTCCTGCACACACAGCAAGCAAACCACAGGCGTCGAGAGCAAACGCCTCCGGTACCGCCGCAGCTCCCCGGGGTTCGCAGCTATTTCGTGAGGCCGCGGGGCTGCCGGGTATCAGAGGGGTGACGGCGAGCAAGGGACATCCAACAGCCCTCGCCAGCTCCGGAGGGGCTGCCACGAGGAACCAGGGAGGTTTCTACACTCGCATGCTTCCGATGCTTCTTGGCGTTTCGTACAGATCCCTCCCCCAGCCTTTCAAGGCACTGCGCCCAGGAATTGATCACCGTGTGCTTACAACAGCCTAGCAGCAACTCGAGACAATTATGGCTTACCGGGCTTCGATAATCTACTTCTCCCCTTCTTCCGCCCATGGGTTTGAAGCCCAAAGCCAGGCTCGGCTCCCCGCCTTCCACTCGCAAGGGGAAAGCTCCGCAGGTCACGGCGGGGGGACCGCAGGAGGCATCGCTACGTGAATCCCGCACAAACGCGAGGGGGCTGCTGCCAAGCCTGCCGCGACCAGCCACGCCGTCAGCTCTCGTACCACCTACAGACCCCAGCTTTTACGAGAAGGTTATAAACCTCGAGCCTGCCAGCTCTTCCCGGAGCAGGCACAGGAGAAGCAGCGCGGCAGAACTCCTGCATGCCGGCCCACGAGCCCACCTTCGCTCACGCCTTACAACACTGACCGGATCTCTTTGATATTATTCCAGCTAAAATCATGCATTCAACCCTGGCAAGATTACCACACATACAATGCCATAATTAGGCAACGATCATGTGTCTCATTGTAATTGGATTTGAAAAACTAGTCTGGCAAAGGTGTATGCCATCATCACGCCACCTTTACTGATACATCTACTCCTTCCATAGGTTCTATTTTTGGTCATAATAATTGTTTCACTTTATAATTTACTAAAACAATTCTATTCATTGTATTCCGGCAGTTCTGGCTCCGCGGACCACGATGGTCCCTCACCAGCACAGGCACAGCCCTCCCTCGCAGCAGGGCTAGGAGAGGGAAGCAGAAGCTCAAAGCGCTGGGAAGCGAGCGGCTCTGGCCCTTGCAGACTGACGGGAGAGTCCTTCCTCGGGATGCCGCGCCGTCAGCGTCTCCAAACGGAGCGGTCCAGCCCGGCTCTCGCGCTGCCCGGCAGCCCCTTCGCTGCCCCGTCTGAGGCTGCGCCCAGGTCAGTCTCGCTGCCGCAGCGGGCTCTGTGGCACGGACCGAAAGCCAAGGCTCTGCAGAGTCCTCTCCCACCAGCCGCCAGCCGTCGCAGCTTTCACACGGCTGCTTCCCTCCCCTCTCCCCCCACAACTCTTTCCTTTGAAAGAAATAACAACCAGACCACGCTTCATGGCCTCATTATACTTACCAGGAATGAACGTTGTTAAATGAGAACTTCCTTAAGCCAGAGGCCCAGAAATAATTTGTTGAAGACATCCAGCTGAGCTGATGAACAGAGGCTTTTGGGGTTTTTAAAGGTTTTGTCTGAACCACAAACTGCTCCTTTTACCTTGACAACCAAACACTCACAGCCATGGGGAAAGCTTGCCAGGGTTCTTTGGGCCGCTAACAAGCCACGCTGTTTGCCTTAACACCTCCTTGGCCCCCAGTTTTGCATCTGGTTTCCCCGACTGCCTGCATCAGGATGCAATTATACAATTACCTCCTATTTCATCCAGTTAAAAGGTCACGGTTATCAGCTGCTCCAGGCAGGCACTCGGCAACATCCCCACCCAGCACATGGATGCACAAGCTTGCGTGGTGACTCATGAAAGCCCAGGGATGCTGGCTCTCTCCAGCTTCCCAGTGGCACAGGGAAACCGGGACGCCTTTCCATCACCTGAGCTGCGGGGACACAGGCATCGAAACCCCAAACCCAAAACATTCACCGATCGGCCGTCGCTGCACTTCGGAGGCCAGCTGCTACAGCTCTGGGTTTTATAGAAGTCTTTAAAAAAAAAAAATACAGCGCAAAGACACCGATTCGGCGCCGTCCACGCTTTGCTTGCAGCGAACCTCCACGCCAGCAGCAAACCTCCTGCGGTTTCGCTATAGAAACCGGTTTCTGCACACCCAGGTGGGAATCTCTCAGAACACATCGGCTGCTCTTTGCAGTAGGTGGAAAGAAGAGGCACACATCAATAGGAACAAGGGAATCAACCCTTCTAGATTCTGCTTTATCAGTGACATTTGGATCAGCCCCCGCATGTACTAATCAAAGCCCACCCTGATTCGTGAAAGATCAATGCTGGCTCTGTGGGGTAACGGAGCGCTCGGCGGCTTTCCCTCTGCAGCACGGGGGGAAAGGGGAAGGACGAGGGTCAAGAGCAGCATTGAAATAAGAACTCTCCGCTCAGAGTTGCTGAAGACCGACTGCCCCAAGGCTCTTGAGCCCAAAAACACCAGGCTGCCTTGCACAGGCCCTGGGTTGGAGTGTCAGGCCACAGCAGAGACCCAGTGAGGTTCACCTATAACCTTCAGACCTTCCTCCTCAAAAAAGTAAAATGCCTCAACGCACCACCTCTGTTCTCCAAGGCAGACTCCTCATCCATCACCCTGGAATTCTCCCATATTACCACAGCAGAGAGAAACGAGGGCACCGACCCCCAGCTCCGGCACTCTTTTCTGCAGATCTGGGAGTGAGACTCCAATGTCCAGATCCATCAGAGGGTAAGAGCAAAGAGTGGGAGAAGCACTTCACCCCCCAGGATCTGCAAAATTCATGCGTAGACAGAGGGTATGACAACTGTTGTTTGAAGGTTTCTTGGTTAATACCAAAAAAAAAAATCCTTGTCCTATCTCAGAAAGAGTTGCCGTGCAGTAATATAATCTCTTTTCCAGGTAAATATACTGCAAAACCCATTTACGCAAGCCAAGCCATTTAAACAAGAGGTCAGATGCCTGTTCTTCCCCTTCCTCCCCAGGGGTTCCGGGGCTCCTCCTGCCAGCAGCACCAGCAATCCCGACCGCCGCAACCCCACCTCTCCAGCATCCGTCCGCGCTACCCCGGACACCGCTCGCCGCCACGCCTTGGCTCACCGTCAGTGTTTGGGCACGCAGGGAGCGCAAGGCTGAAGCACGAGCTGCCGGCGGTACGCTCCCAAATCCTCCGCAGGATCCTTCACAGCAGCACTGGCGTCAGCCGCCTTCATCTCTGCCCGCGAGTTCCTCCCCAAAATTTAACTGCGAAAGACCCCTCTGCAGAGCCAACAGCTCAGCTGCTCCCGCACTGTGGTACGCACCCTCCCTCCCCGAAGGGAAACCTCCGAATCTGATATTCCAGGCCAGTTCTGCCCCCTTCCATGCCCCCGTTTCCCCAGATGCCCCCCGTTACGCCGCTTCCAACTGGAATAAGCGCTGCTTTTCCACTCGGCTCTGCCTCTGCGAAACCTGAACGCTGCAATCCGTCGGGGTTTGCGGCATTTGCTAACGGCTCTCCCACCCCGCCTGCTCTGCTGCTCGCAGGGCAGCAGCGAGCCAGCAGCAGCCGCGGGGACCCATCGATTTTACCTTGCCCTTTAAGACCAACAACTCGCAGCGTTACCCAACGCTCGCTCGGGGGCACCCACAGAGCTGCAAAACCCGAACACGGCGCCAGATGTTCGGCTGACATCTGTAAGGTGACAGCGTTATGGTGGCCAGGAGACCCTCACACGGGCACAGCACGGCCAGGTACTCAGACAAACGCCTCGGCATCAAGCTCCTGGGTCACAGCGAGATGTACAACAGCCCAGGGGATTTACTGCTCCTTTTTCCAACCCCGTCTCCGGCACCGCAGGGTTGATGCTTTCAGGGGGACGGTAGGGAAGCAGTGACTCAGTAGTGTAGAGCTTTCTTTTCCCTGCTAAGCTGAATCCTGCAAGTTTTTAAACATTTTGCTTCCCACTGCCTGGTAGGATCCTGTTGCCTGCAACATACAATCAACTCTCCCTCGTGTTCCCCTGACTGACAGCTACAAGTGATATTAAAACTCGAGTTCAGAAGCCAGAATTTAGCCGTTAACCCCACTGCTGCCGTTTCATTCTGTCACTGGGTGAGGGTCCAATTCAAAATCATGACATTTGGACATCACTTTTTGGCCAAAAATCATACTGTTGTTCTTCCCTGCACGCAAAACTAGACTGGAGCATAAAATCCAGCACAGAAGTCTGTATTTGCTAGTTTAGTTCAACACTTTCAGTTAGTTTAGCACCAGCAGCCCCAGGCTCAGCTTTATTTGTCACCTCTATACTGAAGTAGCCTCTGTCCACATAGTCTCCCAGGAAGAGGTAGCGGGTGTTATTGGGTGATCCTCCGACTTCAAACAACTTCATCAGGTCAAAAAACTGCCCGTGAATGTCACCGCACACTAGGGGAGGAAGAACAGCACAAAAGAGGGACAGAATTACATGCCAAGAAAAGAAAGGTCACGATAGCAACAAGGAGCATAGCTTGGCTGTGCCCTGACCCAAGCTGCCCCCGCTTTACATCCAGCTTCTGCAAGGATGTACTCAATCTACACCAGCAAAATCCTCTCTTCTGAGAGTTCAGGCAATTTAAAAACCTTGCTGGTGGAAAGAGCACAGCAAGAAACCCGCTCCTTTGAGCGGCCTGTGCTTCCTAGACGGCCCTTTTTTAGGACTCCAGCGGCAGAAAGCTCTCTGACCTGTGATGGGAGCCTCCACTTCAATCATTGTCTTCTCGTGCCTAAGGATGGCAGCCCCGTCGTTGATGATCTTCAGCGCCGCATCCTCTTCCAGGCGCCCTTCCTTCACCAAGTGGCTCTTCAAGACGTCAAGCCTAGGCTTCCCGTCCTCAAACACCTCCTTCAGAGTGAGCCGCTGCGTGGGAGGAAATGGGACAGCTGGAAATGGAAGCGGAGAAGTTAGCAACACGTCTCTTTGCGGGGGGGGGGAAGAAAAAAAAAAAAAGAATTACAGTCT
>Ga0065711_1036712_pt1 | contig 20685 bp, 14 predicted proteins | sample Hoacrofraction12_FD_59098 | JGI IMG/M metagenome (GOLD analysis project Ga0065711, IMG submission 59098) | Hoatzin crop microbial communities from Cojedes, Venezuela - Epithelial fraction 12 v2 (version 2) | ecosystem: Host-associated > Birds > Digestive system > Esophagus > Crop | place...
CCCCCCCAGGCAGATGCGGGTGCTATAGTCTTTTGTGCATCCCTGATGATCCTTGCACCTCACTAATGCACTTGCCAGTGGTAGAGTAAGCCGTTACACCACACACGTACATCTGAGGTGTGGGTCCCCATATGTCACCCTACTAGCTGGAGCGCAGCTCCTCACAGTAGCTTACAGGGATACTGCTGTGCCTAACCTGGGCAGCGATTGAAATGCCACAAGGTGACTTCTGGCAGTGTCAAACCAGGTTTCACTGCTGCTCAGGCACTTTCTTCTCACTCCAAAGGCTATCACCATAACACAAACTGACATGTTTCTTTCATACTTCCTTTCAAGCTGACTCCCTCTTTTCTCAAAAGTCTCCTGGTATACTCCTGGTTACTGCTTAATGTAGCTGATGGTTATTTGAAGAAAACTTCATTACAGTAAATTTCCCTGCAGTATTATCAGTTTTTGGGACAAAAAAAATCTTTCAGGCAGCTTTGAATATTTCCCCTCATATACTTGAGCTTTTCTGAAGTGAAAAGTAACAGCTGTCAAAGTTGCTTCTTGGTAACAAAAGTGGCATCTGATATTTGAAAAATTCATAGAAGTTTAAAAACACAAAGGAGTTATAGCTCTTTTTTGCTTTCAAACTACAGAGGATATGATTCTGAGTGGTCATGCCCTTTATAGCAACTAACACTTCAAGCTCTAGAGATAAGATGTATTTCATCTAAGTTTGTATGTCTACACTATAGACATTTGAATTTGAGTTACATTTCCTACACTCCCTTCTCATCAAAAAGGTCACTTTTAGGGTGACATTTTTCTGATCAGCTTTAGATTCCTACTTTAGGATAAGATGAATTCTTCTCTAGCAGTATCCATTTCACTTTACTAGATACAAATGGATACTCTGCTATTGACTGGCTCTGATACAGCTGTCTAAACAGAAGATTTCTTTTTTGTCGTTTTTTGGTCTTATCCTGGATATCCCTGAACAGTCCCTACTCCCAGCTAAATTAACCTCCACAACAAAGATATAAAAAATGAATATAGCCTATTTAAACAACTATTTAATTTATTTAGACAGCTAATGTAGTTTAGCGGTAAGGGAAAAAAGAAGCTCTGAAGACCACAAGAAGCAAGGGGGAATGGAGAGAGAAATCAGGTCTGCATAGCACATATGAGTTTTTATATAGAGTGACTAATGAGGTAAGGGAAAGGAGAGAAGAAAATGTTACAAAAGAAAGTTAGAACTTGACCTAAACAAAGATCAGTACTGGGACTCCCCTATAGCAACACGAAGATCCGGTCAAGTGTCACTCAGCCACAATTTTTCTTCTTCCTAGTAGACGTTAGGTGATCTGATAGACTTGTTGATAATAAAGACACTGTTTCCATAAAGGTTCCATTGTCAGCCTATTCAAAGGCCCAGCTAGTGAGCGAACTGAAAGTATGCCCTCAGTTGGCTGGCCGTGTCACTGAGTGGGAACTGACATCATTTGGTATGCAGTCATATGATTCAGTTGTGTAAATATAGACATTTATAGGCACCTTGATCTTTTCTAGTTGCCCAAATATAGATTTGTAGTGCCATTTGAGATATCCTATTGTATCAATGGCATCTAGATAGGGCTACATATTATTAAAATAGTATATGGAACGTATGAGAGACGTGCTTCAGAAGTAAAGTTGCAGGACAGGTGGGACGTGCTGGGATCTCTAATGACTCTAATAACCTCCATTTTGGCAGCTATATTGTCCCTCAAGTGCTTATTTCTCCTCATTGATTGTTAGGAGATTCCGGTTGATTACCATTCACTTTTGATCAAATAAATCCCACCAATATAATTTTGCCTCTAGTGGTATCTTTTTGCACTTTAAAAGGACAAGACTTTGAAATTTCAGATATTTTCTAAATACCTAGCTTGAGTGGGAACAGAAAATACAACGCCTCTTGGAGCACTGCATGTTGCACAGTAAGTAGAGGTGGTAAGAGATTTACAAACACATATTTCTTTTTTTATGAAAAATATCTACTATTATGTAAACATACTAAAATAGTGTTTATATTTGCAGAATTTTTCTCCTTCATCTGGCTATTCTAAATTCTATTTAAAGATGTAAAGTTGTTTGGTTAGTAGGACCGAATTTCCATCTTACTTCTGAAAGACATCTTCATCACCTCTTCTGCTCTGGCAAAACAGAGGTATGATCCAAAGTTTGAGTAACACTGGCTACATCTGTGCTTCTGAGAGTGATCCCTTTTCCCCAGGCCAGGCGGTGCACAGATGCTAATCTCCACAATGCTTATAGTTACTGTGAACCATAGAATGGCCATATCCCTATGACAGAGAGATTAAAGTGAGTTCACTTGTATCCTAAAGAATAAATCCTTATTTTATGTGAGGCTCTGACTTTTGTTTCTGCATGTGCTGTTATAGCATGTATATTTGATAGAGCCAAGACAGTGCTGTATGACTACGTAGGGTGGAAGGAACCAGTCCTTATACAGCCCTGCCTATACTGTATATGTGAAGTAAACAGTTCCCAGATGCACAACAACTTTTTATTGTGGGATAAAACTAGTCAGGTCACTACAAGGAGCAGCCTTGAACTAGTGTTTATGAAATGTGCTTCATCAGAAATCAGGATCCAGAAGATAACTTGAAAGCTAACAAGATGAGACTATGGTACACAACACCTTTATACACACATCCTTCTTGATCCAGCACACCCCTGCAATAAGAAAAAAAAAGTATCTTACAATTGTATCTCCTGTCACAGAAGAAAACCCAGGACCAATAGGGACGTGCTATGATCACAGTCTTCTTCAAGGAAGCATATATTTGAACAGATTGGAGAGAAGTCAGCCCTAGTCTTCATGTCCATGAGCTTTGTTATTATTACTATGAAGCAGTAACAGTACAACCATTCTGATAAAACACAATTGTGGAAAAAACCCAAGAATCTGCCAGGACCTTTGCTGGACCTTAGCTGACTTTATTCAAGGCCAGTTCATACCATGTAGCTGTGCAGCCCTGGATCAGACATGAAAAGAGCTGTGTGCGAAATATCTGTGAGAAGTCTCATCACTGGACCCCTCTTTTTCAGAAGATTTTTAAGGTTAGACTATCACTCTTCATCCTTTAGTGGAGCTATATTGCAACCATTGCTGGTGCTTGACCTTGTATCTCACTGACTTAAATCTTTACGCATACCTTTGACTTGGTACAGATTGGCCTGACAACTGTTGTCAGCTGTTCGCTGAACCTAGTTACCAGCACTAGGCCTACTCTTCTTTTCTTGTTCAGGTGCTGTGGATTTGTGTTTCTGTCACTGAGGGCACTGCCCTGCCTGTCACCTTTGGCTCCAGGCTTTCTTCCCTTCTGGAGCAGTCCATTGCTGCTGCTCTCTGATAGTCTGGCATAAAAGAATTTGCAGGTTTGAAGATTGCACAGTGAAGACATGGATCACAGCCAGTGTTTATTAGAACAGCTTTTATTAATTAAGCTGTTATTAAGTTTATCAAGCTGCTATCATTTATAACAGTAACTATTAACACAGTACATCCAACTACTCCCTCACACAGTTCACAAACACATTCACTGATAGTAATGTGTCTGGAGCATCAGTCGAGAGGTCAACCCCAACAGTTTTAGTCAGGCACCAAGGGTCACACTGTTATGCCACTTGTTTCTTGATAAGTGGTTGGAAAGCCGCTCTATGGGTCCTATGATTTATCAGGGATGTATATAGCAACCCGCAGTCTCTGTCTACATTTAGCAGCCACTGCCTCTTGGATATAATCAGACATACAGAGAGTTTTGTTGAGGTAAATGTAAGCTGGTGGCCTTAGACTCATTCATCTGCTTATTGGTGTCCTGAGCTTGTCAGTTCTTGCAGATTCGAAAGAACTGCCAGTTTCTGGAGCTAATCAGCTCCTGGAAGACTTTCACACATTATCACTCAGCACATATCTTTTCTCTCTTCAATGTTTTTTGGTGACTGTTTCTCCATCAACACCCATAAGAACACAGAAGCGCACCATAAGCACACAGAAGCACACCCATAAACACCTTCAAACACAGAAAATGAATAGATTTTCATCTAACGGATCTAGCTAACAAAGATTTCTCTTGTACGTAGACAAGTGATTGCAATGCTCATGCAACAGACATCCAACGTTGTGAAAAAAATAGGAAATGGAAACAGAAGATAAACAGCTTCATTTTGGACATGTCTCATGATCAAAGAAATCATCTCTGTATCTAATTTACTGCAAATTTTTTTCAGGCACTGGAATAAAAAGAGAATATTATTCTTATAGATCTAGAAAGGTCAGACAGAAACCTGCTGCTTGAATGACACCCTGAAAAATATAACCTCCTCAAGAGTTTAACTTTGGGAAAATACTTGCATTGTTTTATTTGTAAAATCATAATTCTTTGTACATTTTGTTTGTAATCATCCCTTTCATCCCACTGTTGGTCAGCCTTTTTTGCTTAGCTGCTCTGTTACTCGCCATGTCCTGCCCAGCCATGAGAAATAATAGATTAGGCAAATCTTTCAATGTAGGAAATGGAACACTATTTTTATTCACAACTTTGTTGTCATGTTTAGCTGAGCTACTGTTTTGATTTCATTAACACTGAATGTAAGTGGATATATGATAATGAAAAGAATAAATGAACAAGTTTCTTGTGAGATGTTAAATTGTATCATATATATTTTAAAAGTGTCTGCATTACTTCAGACTTGCTCTTCTTTGGAGCGTTTATGGAAGTAGAATTTGTTGAAAAGGGAAGACCTGCAGGATCTGAATTAAGATGAAATAAACTCCTTGAAAAATGATTAAACAGACTGGGCAAATGTCCCACAATCCCCTGAAAAGAAAGGTGATTTTTTTGTTATCATTCTTCTTTTTTAGTGATCATGTTATTACCATTGTCTTGTGTGTATCATGAGAAAGAGGACCATATGACTAAGGTAAAAGCGGTGTCCTACATACTTCAGAAACATTTTTTTCTGCATATATACCATCCCATAATAAATTCACTGTTTAATCACAATTACAGCACACAGAAAATAGAGCTACTGTTGATAATTCTGTTCCATGAATAGCAATTTCCTCGTACTTTTCCTTGAATATTTCTCTAGGTCACAGTCAGCCCCTGTCTACTACTTTTTAACACACACAAATAATACTTTTATTACAACAAGTGTTTTGATAGACATAGTTAAGCATTTTCCATTCTGTTTTTCACCCTTGATAATTTGATTACCGTAGGGCATGTCCAAGTTGTGCATAATTTTACAACCTTTGAACAAGGAAATTTACGTGACGGAAAGCAATTTTGCCTTAAAAAAACTGTTAAGAAGTAATAAGAAGCAGTGACAAAATATTCTCAGATTATTTGTTAAAGGACAGTGAAGCAAATTGGAAAAGAAACTATTTATGCACTTTGGTGTACATTCCTTTCTCAGATACTTCTGGTCATACTGAAGTAAGACTGAACCAGTGTTCATTTCTTATTCAGTTTTGTGTGTCAGGTAGAACATAGCAGGGGGTGAAATGAATTAATCTTTCTGTTTTCAAGTGAACTAAAAGCAATTTTAGTCTTCCCATGTGGTCACTTGAGGTGCTTGTCGTGTTCAAGCTAATGATATCAGGCACCCTCAGGTTGTTTAAGTATTCATGAAGTAATTAAATTCTCATTAACATATAAATAAAAGAAAACTGCAAACAAGTTTAGGAGGCACCTGACATCTGTTCCAATGCTTTTAAGTATTAAAATGTGCCACATACAGAAGGAAAAGTGCATTCTGTTCAGGGAAGTATTTTGCATAGATTATGTATAGAAACTGTAATTAAACTGATTTGGCATATTAAGTAAAGCTAACAGTAAAGTTTTATTTAGGTAGTTCATGTGTCTCTGCCACCTAAATAAGGATTTAAAAATAGGAAAGGGAGAAATAAAATTAATTTTTGTTTGTTCTGAGGTCCAGATAAAATTACAAGAACAACTGAAAAACTACTCCTTTAGAATTAGAGAAATGCAAAATCTCACGCTGCAGGCATACATCCAGCTTCTCATGCAAAATACATTGATTTTTTTGAATAATAAAATGTTACTGACATTTAGAAACAAACCCCAACAACAGTTCTACACAAAGACTCATAAATTAACTCTTTAAACTGAGTTTAATGTACAATCCTGTCATACGGCTAAAGACTTTAGTTCAGACACAACCTTGCACTCTAAAATGAATTTTTATTTCTAACAGTAAATAATTTATTCCTTTACCTATAATACTTCTTTCTAAAAAATATTAGAACAAATATATTTCACCCACGAGCAGCATGTGTGACCACTGTTCAATACCATGCCACTGCAGTTATCTGTATGATAGAAATAGCCAAATAAACTTTAATAATCTTGAACCATGGTTTGAGATTGATAGGCTGGAAAATGGCAAAAGAGATAGAAAAATCTTTGACAGAAGAAACAGAATAAGTTAATACAACCATTTCATCAAACAGAGGCAGCTGTGGAAGAATGAATTTCTGAGAAGTAAATCTTTCAAATGCAATATACAGAATCAATTGTGTTCTTTTCTCTTTGTAACAACCTCTGCCTTTTTTTTTTTTGTAATCTATATTAAAAGTGGTATTAATTCATTGCACTCTTATTGACATAGTAAAAAGTATGTAAGATCTATGGTTGTATTGCCCTTAATCTTGGTATTGGAATGTATAACCTGAGAAATTTAAAATTTTTTACTGTTTATTTTTCACCAATCATTTAAAAAAAAGAAGTATTTCATGACTTATTCAAATTCTGCATGCCTACCATAGTTTCTTCTTGCTGTGATGCCTACTGAGGGAAATGTATGCCAACTATGCAATGTGTTTGGTGCATGCTGAAAAGGATGTATTGCGAAAAAGGGCACGTAGACCTACCTGAAAGAAAAAGATAAACCTATTTTTCCTTTTTTTAACAGTGGCAGACAAAAGACAAGTAATTTAAAAATAGCTGCAGTCAGTTATCATTATACACATAAGCATCTATTATTCTTTTATGAAAAGTGCTGTTCACCACTGGTAACAACAGTTACAAGCAATAACTGAAAATATTCCCCTATTTGGTTCAAAACCTGTAGGTCAACTCATATCAGTACCAGACAACTGTCATGATTAGCAGAGAATAATATTTTCTGAGACATTATGACTCTGAAAAGAAACCATGAGCTAATATAACATAGGAAAAAAAATATATACTACTATTTGTCCAAAACCCATGTTGCAATGAAGACAGTAACAAAAGTGTGGATAATTGCATTCTTACAGTGGTGAAACAGGAACTAAGACACAGTTCCTATTTGCCTACAGCACAAGGAAATTAAACATTACAAGGCTTGCTTCAGAGAATGTCAGTCTCAGAGCAATTATCTATACTTATCTAGGTATCCCTACTGATCTTAGATTATCTCTCAAAACACATGAGGGAAATACCGCCTAAATAAACTTTAATCTTTTTAAGAATCTAAAGATGGGGAGCCAACTGATGAAGTGTAAGTCTGTGTGACTATTAAACACCAATATCAGCATAATCTCTTTTATGTGGGGATGGGTAGCAAGCATGCTGTTGCATGTGGTACTGGTTCTAAATTATAGCTTCGGTTTTATTAGCATAAGTCAAAACACTAGTATAGCAATCTTCATTAATAAGCTTTAATTAAAAACTGAGGAGTGGTGGTTCCAGGGTTGAGTTCTGACAGTAGATTCAATATTTGTTTACTGCATTGGATATGTTTCATAAAAATGTACCAGTATTGTTAAATAAAAACATATATAAATGTAGACATATAAAGACACATATAAAAAGTTAAATGTTAGAATGTAAAAGAAAGACGTATATAAAAAAAAGGTCTAGCCATACTGCTGTCTGGAAACAAAGCAGAGTCTAGAGAATTTATAACAGACTCTGGCAAAAAATACTGTCAATTGAATTTGCTTTTAAAAATTCATCTGTCTCTTGAGTGCATCATCCACTGCCAGACACAGTTACATTGAACTTTACACTGACCAAAACCATAATAATCAGTAAATCAAACTGATTATCCAGTTCTATGTGTACTTTCCTAAATAGAATCATAGAATCATTAAGGTTGGAAAAGATCATCAAATCCAGCCATCAACAGAACACCACCATTTCTGCTAAACCATGCCCTGAAGTGCAATTTCTACACATTTTTTGAACACCTCCAGGGATGGGGACTCAACCACCTCCCTGGGCAGCGTGTTCCAATGCCTGACCACTCTTTCAGTAAAGATATTTTTCCTAATATCTAATCTAAAACTCCCTTGATAAAACTTGAGGTGATTGCTTCTCATCCTATCCCTAGTCACTCGGGAGAAGAGACCAACACCTGCCTCACTGCAACCTGCTTTCAGGTAGTTGTAGAGAGCAAGAAAGTCCCCCCTCAGCCTCCTCTTCTCCAGACTAAACAACCCCAGTTCCCTCAGCTGCTCCTCATGAGACTTGTGCTCTAGACCCTTCACCAGCCTTGTTGCTCTTCTTTGGACATGCTCCTGCACCTCAACGTCTTTCTTGTAGTGAGGGGCCCAAAAATGAACACAGTGCCGAGTACAGGGGCACGATCACCTCCCTACTCCTTCTGGCCACACTGTTCCTGATACAATCCAGGATGCCATTGGCCTTCTTTGTCACCTGGGCACACTGCTGGCTCATGCTTAGCCAGCTGTTGATCAACACCCCAAGGTCCATACACATTATGATCAAGCATAGGATCTATCCAGATACTAATATTGACAATCTTTTTATTCTAATAACTTTCACAGAATTTCCCATGCCTTGTGGAACACAGAAAAAGACAATACAACAAAAAATTTTTTTTCCCATCTTCATCAATAGTAATATTTTCTGAGAATAACATGGAATAAGAAAGAGACGTAGCTAACATGTTTTTTTGTGTCTTAGTTATTAACCAGATGTCAAACCAGTACTTATTCAGTATTTGAAAATAGTACAACAGAATTCATAATTTTAGGAAGGTTATTGAACCATCACTATGTTTTTTTTTAAAACAACTATAAGTGATTAGCTGTACTCTACGTTCCTTGTGAGAAAAAAGCCAGTAACAGTAACTTCACTAGTTACGACTAAAATAAGGCATATAGTCTTATTATTTTTGTCACAGTATTCACAGTATTCATGAATAGATCACTAAGAGCAAAGCATTCAAAGTGCTTAAAATCAAGCACTGACATTCATATCTGATCCAATGGAAGACTGTTGTCTAGAGCATCTGATGTGTTTCAGATATTCAATGTAGAGAATGATGAGGCAGTCAGTCTTGTTCCCTGTATCTGAAAAAGATTAGTACCTGAAATACTAACCATACTAGTCCCATACAATTCTTTTTATCACCTATGTATTCACACATTCTGCATAATCTTAGTAGAAAGGAAAAAGGACAGTGGGAGGGAGAGTCTTGAGAAAGCTATTCCTCTACTTGTTTATTTTTTCAGTTTGGATCATGATTTTTCAAGTTACTCATATTAATAATCCTATTACATGACTAACCTGTGCTGGCTATATACTTTATCTCCACATCTTGGCTCTCCGTAGCTACATACTTGACCTCTACATCTTGGCTTTCCATAGCTAGATTATCTTCAATCTGAAGGGGGAAAAATATAATTAAACAAGATTATAATGCATTAATTATACTTGCGCACCACTGCCTATTTTCAGATGCTGAAAGAACTTTGAGAACAGTAGTTTAACTCAATAAGTTAAGATGCCAGAAACTGAGGCAGGGTTTGAGTTCAATAATCTGGATGGCTACTTACGACCCAGGCGAAAATAAGCTTCTGAGTCTCAGTTTGTCCAGAATTTAAGAACATTTGCCAGGGTCCTGAGTGCACCCCCTTCTTCTAGACATTTTTCTGGCTGAGCCCAAGGTCAATTTCTGTGTGATTAAGGGCAGTTGTGAAAAAAAAAAACAAACCACCACAAGCCCAAATAAAGCTAGAAGTGAGGACTTGCCTCTCCTTCTGGCGCTGCTTCAAGCTCAGGTTTTTCTTAGCCGCACTTGTGCTACATTGCAGGTGTGCCACAGGTATGTTAATGCCTGGTCTTGTACCCTCTCGACCCTGACCCTGAGCCTGACTTTCCGACGTGGCTTCCTGGCTTGTCGGGTGATCACTGATCTGGACCTGACCCTGAACTTTGTCTCTGGACCTGATCCTGACCTGGATTTGCTGACTTACCTTTCTGACTCCTCATCACTTCTCTGCCCATCCCTTTTCACCTTCAGCTCCTAGCTCGCCTTCCCTCACAGAACAGCCTGCCATTGCTGCTCTCTTACAGGACTAGGCTCTTCTCACCGTGTTCAGCGTATAACAATTTATTGTTTTGCCAGTTAATTTGGTGGTAGGGTTCAGAAATTATTCTTTCACCACAGCAGAGACTCTTTTGTTTTCTCCTCTTTTTTATCACAAGCCTAACAGTCCCTTGAAACCCACAGAAGAGTGCCAAAACCAAATCTTGACTATGATTATATTTATGTAAAAGTCCCTTTTTCAGGTAAACTTCAGTTTTGGAGCAGTTGCTCCAGTCTGTCAGGCGATTTCAGCAGGAGTTGGAGTCTCGATTAACCAGGCCACATGTGGGAAGGAAGTTGCACATCACATCCTCCTCCAAAGTCACCTTCAGTTTCAAATACAGTGTTGGAATCCATGCTGGGATCAAATGGATGTAAACATATACAGGGAGAGAACAAAGCACATAAATTACTTAGAGTTTTGGGGTGATAATATTTAAAAACAAAACAAAATAAAACAAACATGCGAGCAAGATAATACTTCTCAAAAAGAGTTTTTGCTTGTGGAATATTTAAGTTAATCAGTCAGAACCAAATACCCGTAGCTCAGTTGTCCACATTAGTGACATCAAAATGACTAACACTCAAAATTAATGTGAGATAGTAGACCATCAGTAGAGTAGATTCACAAAAATTATTTCATTCTATTTTAAGTAAAGAATGCATTTTTCACCCATTACCAAATGGAAGTCCTGTATTCAGTTCTTCAAGACTGAGTGCATTCCTGGAAGGGATTTTAAGATCAAACACAAAGTGTGGGGATAAATGTTAGAGCAATCCTATGACCTATGCTGTATGGAGAGTTGGGGTTGATCAACCTGGAGAAGAGAAGGCTCCGGGCAGACATTACTGTGGCTTTTCAGTATTAATTGAGGCTTGTAAGAAAGATGGGGAGAAACTTTTTAGCAAGGCCTGTTGCGATAGGATAAGGGGTAATAGTTTTAAACTAAAAGAGAGTAGATTTAGACTGGATATAAGGAAGAAATCTTTCACAGTGAGGGTGGTGAGACACTGGAACAGGTTTCACAGAGAGGTGGGCATTTCCAGAGACACCCCATCCCTGGAAACATTCAAGGTCGTGCTGGACGGGGCTCTGAGCAAGCTGATCTAGTTGAAGATGTCCCCATTTATTGCAGGGGAGGTTGAACTAAATAACCTTTAACGGTCCCTTCCAGCCCAAGCTGTTCTATGATTCTCTGATGGACAATGAGAATAAATGATTTAACATTCACTTCTGGCCTTAGAAGAAGTTCGTCCATAACAATCTTTACAAAACCAAAATCACTTCATAAATTATTTCTGAACTTTAAGAAAGAACTATACAATTAAATAAGTGCATAGGATAAATAATCAGTATCAGGTAATCTGATCACGTCTTTTCTCCTTTCCACTGACAAAGATTTAAGGTATTAGACTTTCTCACATTTTCAGATATACTGCTCTTTCTTCTCTGAACATGAAAGAGAGGCAAAAAAATAATATATTCAATATTTTTACAAGAGATTAACAGATTCCTATATTGGAGCACTTCTTATCTTGAATGTCTTCATCGTTAACCCAACAAGTCATTAAGGAATAAAATAAACAGATTTTAAAAAAATTCTGAATTCTTAGAGAAGCTTGTTTAATTACCCCCTATTTAGAGGCTTTAGAGAATACTACAGTATCTTAGTAGTTAGAGACTTGTTGTATATTAGGGTAAAGATTTAAACCCAATTTGTCAATGAAGTGTAGCCTATTATCAGAGAGAAATACAGTCATAAAATCCTCTAAATCATGAGCAATAGTACTTTGGAATGTTTTTGAAGAAACTTATTTACGTTTTATCAGAAAAGCAGAAGGAAAAAAATTATAAAGTAGACTGAGTGAACAGAAAGATATCTTTGACTATAATTTGTTTATATTTCTTTGAGATATTCTATGAATAGATTTATTGACCTTCATCCCCAAGTATCTAGCAGTACATAGAGTAGTCCTAAGCAGTGAGGTAAGTAAAGATAAGAAAAGCATGAAAGGAGCACAAACTTCTTTGTGATGCATATAGTTCTCAAACTAATCAACCAAAAAAATGCTGAGAATAGTCCAGAATTGGACAGAAATTCATACATCCCGTTAAGTCTTACTAATGGAACTGGTAAGCCATCCAGTCCGTACTTCATGCACATAAATGAAAGAAAAAGAGTAAATGTAAAATTGTATGTAGTTAAGGTCACAGAAGCAAAATCATCCTTAAAGCATGATGCTTCTTATTGTTATTTACTTCCAATGTGGCAAAAAAGTGGCCAATCATTTTTTGACTAGGAATTTGACAATTTCTAGTTTTTATCTTAAGTCACTGAAAGTGGTCTTTATTATTCTTTTTCTCTGTTGGAATTGAATAATGTGTTGGGGTTTTTTTAACTTTTTTTTTTAGTAGTCTATTTACACAAGACTTAGCTGGGGATACTCTAGAAATATTCTTTATTACCTTTAAATATATGCTTTGTTTATATTATTACTATGAGATAAAACATATCTGTATAAACTGCATTCACACATGCCATGTACCACAATATTCTCAAACCATCCTTGATTTTCATATGATTCCTTGATTTTATATAAAGGAAGTCAAATTAAAAATAAACACTATTTAAATTATCTATTCTTTTAATGTGTTAATGAAGAAAAATATTTTGTTATTAATGCTGTATAACCATAGAGGAACCTATAACACATGAAGTGATATAAAGTTATTGTAGAATCATAGCTGGAAAGGACTTTGTGATGTTGTCTATTATGTAACTGTATCTGATTATGTTTGGGTTTTTTCACCTGTGTTCTTTTATAATGTTGTATAAATCAAAATCGAGTTACATGTAAAACGTGCTGTGGATCTGAATCATTTAAAAGGGCAATTAGAGACATGTTGTGCCTAGATATGCAAATAAATGAATGGAAGATTTAGAATTTTTTTAAGGGAAAAAATCCCTTAGCTTTCATGTGGCTAAGAGCGTAAATTATATTTGTTAGAGGATCAAACGTGAATTTCCTCATTTTTCTTGGGATGAATAGGGTGATCATCCCGACTTAACTGAAGCCCTTTTATATTAGACAACAAACACCTTCCATGGACGACAATGCATACAGACTAAGGGAAGAATCATGCCATTGCAGTTTGCTCAGTTTAGAAGTTTATAAAGGTACGAAGAATCTGCTAAAAGCAGGCAAAGCTGTTACAGGACTTTTCACTGTTCTGTAGCTTCTGCATGATTCTGGAAAGGAGGACTTTTTTTACTATGAAACAGAACTTATCTATATATGAAACTGATCTATATCCCCTGGTATGGCTCTTAGAGACAACTGAATTGGTCTTCTTTATTAAGAATGACTTTGATATACTTTTATTATTCTATTTTATTTAGACATTATGTTATTATTTTTATATTAATACTTCAGCTATATTGAATTTATGCTACGGGGATATACATTATTTTCTAACAGTCTGCTAGCATGTGTGAGTGATTCTTGCAAAGAGATTTCTTGTTCCCAAATGCAGCAAGGGTAATTTCAGATTTTATTTATGTTTTAGGCCAGACCACAACCTAGAGTTAGGAATCCCTCATTTCACTGACAGAAGCAGTTCCTTTTCTATAGACATTTACTTTCTAAAACTTTTTTCAAATTTATTCTTCAGAATTCTGAAATTATTGAGTCTCTGACACAGAGATTCAATTTTCTTTAAAAAAAAAATCCTTGAAAACAGCCACACAAATAGCTTCTGAGTGATCTGACAGTAACAGAAGAGGAAATATAAAACTAATTTTTCCATCCTGCTGAAGGATATGTTTAGTTGCACAAACAAGCAGCTTTACTGCCAGTCTCCTACAGAATTAGAACAAAATGTTTGAATGCATTAATCAGTCATACACTAGATACAGTTCTAGTGGATGAAAGGAAGGACTAAAAGGAAGCTAAAGGGTAGTAACCTATGTTAGAGAAGAATAAGGTCATTCTCCCAACAAGCTGTTAAGTTTACCAAGCTGCTATTATTTATAACAATAACTATTGACACAGTACATCCAACACAATTCACAAACACACTCACTCATAGTAATGTGTCTGGAGCATCAGTTGAGAGGCCAACCCCAACAGTTTAGTCAGACGCCAAGGGTCATACCGATGTGCGACTGGTTTCTTGATAAGTGGTTGGAAAGTCCCTCTATGGATCCTGTGTCACAATGGTGATCCACATAAGGGAAGAATAAGGCCATTTTCCCAAAAAGATACTGTGAAATAAAGGCATTAAAAATTTGTGCCAAGGTAAAATTCACTGCAGTCATAACTGGCATGTTTATTTTAGCAAATGTGAATGTCAAAGACCACAATATATCCCTCACTCCCTAAAAAAAAAAAAAAATCCATCTCAACTTATACCTCTATTCATACCATCCCAGGATTTCATTTTGCCAGTTCCTTGAAAGCAGCCAACTTTTTAAAAGTTGCTAGACTTCATTACTTCAATAAACCACATGCATTTTGGATGCCTGATTTTTATTTAATTCTTACTCCTTATATACCCTGTATGCATAAAAATGGAGCCAAAATTTATAATTATTAATTCCTAATAGGATTTTAACAATCTAGAGTTGGTTCCTTCAGTTTCACTTCACCTGCTGTACATCATCTTTTAAAGCAAACGTTGCAAACTCAGGAAAAATGAATCAATAGAGTCTTCATTATATTTTCATTGCTTTTAAAAGACACAAAAATAATTTTGTAATTAATATTAATTTAATATTAACAGTTCATGTCCATAATCATTATGCTGAACTATGCTGCCTTTATGGGCTACTATGTATTCAGCACAGAGATGTTTATATTTCTCCCCTTGCTTGCAAGTAGAAACTTCTCTACACTTAGCAAAGCACTGATCACATGCATGTCAACATGGCACAGCACTGAGAAGCAACGAATGTCTATAATCTAGTATTTAAATGATTCTGCAGCCAGATAGATATTGTGACTTTCAATTCCCTTAAAGAGTTTAGAATGAAGGAGTGCTGTGACCAGGGTGCATATACTACATTTGGCAAATATTCTGTGGCATGGAAGGGGAATTATGAAATTAAGAACAATGGTGGCAGGCGAATACTTTGAAATACAAACCTTCAGTAGGGTTTTTCTTTAGGATTTATACAACAACACTGAAAGGGAGATTTCTCTCCTACTCTGATGTTGTTACATTCTCCTTCACATATAATAGTAGATTATGCCAGCATTCTTAAATCTTTTACATTTTGCACAGAACACAGCATGTATTTACTGAAATAAATGAAGATGTATTTTCATGGCATGACTCTTCCCTGACATTCCGGAGAGCAAAAAAGTCAGCTATACAGGATAATATTAATAATTCAACAAGAAGAGTTTTAAATGAATGGAGTAGATATAATTATTTCATCAGCTAATAAAATGTTCTGTTTTAATGAGTTCATTTTTGCAGAAGGGATGTAACAATCCCTATGTTTACATTGATTTATAGTCAGTCTTTAAAGGGCCTTTTGTGCTCTCGCTCCTTCTTTTTTTCCAAGAAAAATTAAAATCTCCTATGTTTGCAGAAGGTCCATAGTATTAGATAAAATTAAACCACTCAGGCTGTAGGAATATCTTCTTTTTTTTCCTTGTGAAATGGCATTCGTATTTCTTTGAGATGTAAAACATGAAAAAAATTGAGACAGTAACTAGGCTGTAATCAAACTTAATCACAAATGTACCAGAAAGGCATAAACTCCTTGTTACTTAAGTTCCTCAAGAAAAAGATTGTCAGAAAGCCAAATAACAGCAGCATAAAGCTTTGAGTATTAGGATTTATGTGACCTAAATAATTTGTCTAACAGGCACTGTCACACCCCAATAATAAGAGTGATTAAATGCCCTACTCCATTAATGAGAGTGACTCATATTTGCCAATCCCCTTGGTGGGATTAGGGTGACATGACACCAGAGATCCTGTATCACTTTACAAGGTTTATTCACGACTATGATAAGTCAACTTATTGTGACACGATTATGACAGGCAAACTATTGAGGCACGATTATGCACAATAATGACAAGCAAACTACTGAGGCACGATTATGATAAACAAATTACAGGTACAATTATGACAAGTAAACTACAGTAGTGCGATTATGATAGACAAGCTACTGTGGTATGATTATGCTAAGCCTTGCTTTTATAGTTTCAAAGGAGAAGGAAAAGAACATAAGGGGGGACAGAAATGGAAAGTTATAGAGAAAAAGAGGAAGAAGAAGAAATAAGATATCACCAGTCCTGGGTCCAGCACTGATCCAGCCAATGGAGGGGAGGGTCCAGGTCCTGGGGTGTCCTGCCCTTACAGTAATTTTTCTCAGTTTTTATAGGTAGTTAGCCCCCTCCCCTTAGCTGAGTTTCTCACTTCTCGTGCTGATGAATTAGTTGGTGATAACCACCTTTTCTGTTATAAGCTATTCGTCTCACTTTCCACATAAATTAGCACACATGCTCCTTACAGGTGTGGGGGGACAAATCTTGGTCTTGAATTGAGTCGGTGGTCACAATCTCCCCCTACCACAGTTACCTCTGTTTGTCTTCTTCCTGGTGCAAGATTATTGGCTTATTAGCTGTAAAAAGGGAGTTGGGTACAGAGGCAACTAAAAGTGGTCTGCTTAGCTTTACCAGAGCAGCATCTGCTGTGAGTGTCTCTCCCTCGGTCCAGATGTCACTTGGTTAATTTAGTACCAGACCGCCAGGCACCAGGATGAGCAGGCCCTTTGCTTAGGCTTAGTTCGTGTTGGCACAAGACAAGTACAATGCTCTGTATCCAACACTCACAGGCTTTGTCCTTCACATTAACACCTTAGACAAATGTTAGAGACATTTAACCTCACGTTGTCAGGACTGTTACACACATCTGGTTATAAAGTCTACTCAAGAAGATGTAGTCTGCCTCAAGAAGAGGTGCCTCAGCCAGAATGTGGTTGGCCTTCCTTGTAACACAGGCACATTACTGACTTAAAGAATCACATAACTGCAGAATGGTATGGGTTGGAAGGGACCTCTGGAGATCATCTAGTCCAACCTCACTACCAAAGCAGGTTCACCTACAGCAGGCTGCACAGGACCTTGTCCAGGCAGGTTTTGAATATCTCCAAAGAAGGAGACTTCACAACACCTCTGAGCAGCCTGTTCCAGTGCTACATCACCCTCAATGTAAAGACGTTCTTACTCATGTTCAGCTGGAACTTCCTATGCTTCAGTATGTGCCCATTGCCCCTTGTCCTGTCACTGGGCACCACTGAAAAGAGTCTGGCCCCTTCCTCTTTACACCAACCCTAAAACTATTTGTAAACATTTGTCATATTCCCTCTCAACCTTCTTTTCTTCAGGCTGAACAAGCCCAGCTCCCTCAGCCTTTCCTCATAAGAGAGATGCTCCACTCCACTAATCATCTTCATTCAGCTACGTCCGTCAATCCCACCCTTTTTTCCCCTGAAAAGCTGTTTATTGTTGCGTTATTCCACCCCATGTGTAGAACATTGCACTTTTTTTTGTTGATCTTCATGAGGTTTCTGTTATGTCTCCCTTATTAGCAGTCTTGCCCTTCAGTGTGTGGACCAGTCTGATGAATTTACTTTCATCCTGAAACATGCAAAGAGTACAGTCCATCTCACAGTTAGTGTTGTTAATACAGATATTAAGCAATACTGAACTTGGAATAGACCCATGAGGAAGAGTAATTGACTAGCCCCCCCCCACGCCTGTTTTGCAGCATATTTTCTAAGCATATTTTTTCACCATTTTAGCTATAAAGATGCTATAGGAGACCTTGTTGAAGGCCTTATTAAATCAGAGTATACACATCCACTCATCTCCTTTTGTACACAAAAACAGTTGTTGAGTCACTGAAAGCTAGCAGTTTTTTGCACATTATTTTACTTTGCTTAATCCAGTCCTATTGTCCAAAATTGCTTCAGGTCCTTGGAAACGGCTTCCAATACATCTGCTCTGTGATTTTCCTATGGACTGAGTTTAAGTTGACCAGACTGTAGCTTCTCACATCATTACCCCTCTTTAAGATAGGCATGATATTTACATATTTCATATCATCAGGAACCTCCTCCTGTCTCCATGACCAGAAGGTGATATGGCATTTTTTCTTTCCGTGGCATTTTCCATCTTCCTCACCACCCTGGAAAGTACCCCATCTTGTTCCAAGGACTTTCGTATGTCCAGTTTAACTCAGCGGTCCCTGATGGAATCCTCCTCTACTGTGGATAATGCTTCACTCCCCTAGAATCTGATGCTAAGATCAATAACCTTAAATGTCCGAGGACAAAACTTAACAGTAAAGATCAGTACAAAATCTCAGCATTTTATATATACGTTGTTGCTAGTATTTTGACCTATGGCTGCTGCTGCCAAGACTGCCATCAGTCTTTATACACTGAGCAAATTTTACCTGTTTATGAATAATAGGTCCATCTTAGCAGCTTCCCTAGCTGGCTTATCAGCCAGCTGCATTAATAAATTTTCTTTGATGCTCTCAAGAGATCTCCCTGCCGTATCACCCTTCTAGTATGTTAGGATGATTATGGTTCCTTATGAAAACCAAGGACTGAAAATGTGAGGTTTCTTCCAGTTGTTGAAAGAAGTTGTAATCAGTTTTTCTTGACTATGTGGTCTGTTGCAAATACCCACCATTATATCACTTGTGTTAGTCTCTTTTCTGCTGTTTCTGCTCAACCTTCTGATGTCCCTCTGGATCCTAAGGTTGACAACATGTCTTCCTCAAGTAGAGAGGCCATCATGTCCCTGGTATCCCAAGTTCTTCACTGGGAGAAGTTCAATGCTGATGGTTGAGGGTATCTTTCTCCTCAGTCTCGGTGTCTGCTTGGGGTTATTTTTGTGCATATTATTACAGTCTGCTTTTTCATAGGTTCCCAGCTAAAGCTTGAAAGTTGCGCGGTAGCCTTCCCCTGCTTCAGATGATAATGGCTATCGTTTGTCATGCTGTGACAACATTAGGATTTCATACCATACGTGGTATTCCCAGGACTTAAGACACAAAAGGTCAGGCAATAGTCACATAGAAAGCTTAATGTGCATGAGTAGTGGAGAAAAAAATACTGTTTGCTAGGCTGAGATGGCCATGGATATGCTAAAGGTAAGAAAAAAAAAATCCCAAGGCAAAGCTACAATCTTTGGCCTTCTTCCAAAAAATGTTTTAAGTACTTAAATGTTGCAGGGTTCAAAGTTTGAACTTTAGCTTCCAAAGAATTACAGCTGAGACTCAAGATTTATTTCTTTTTTAGTTGTTTGTGTTTGTGTTTTTTTTTTTAATCAATACAGATTAGAATCTGTTGTTCCTGAAGGTTTTGTCTAGGGTTTTTAGTTGGGGATTTTTTTTGTTTGGATTCATTTTTTGTTTTTGTTTGTTTTTATCGGTAGGCTTTCTTTGTTTTGTTCTTTTAAGGTCAGAAAAGGATGAGGAAATAAAGAAGGTTTGTTTGTTTGTTTGTTTATTTGTTTCATTCTTTCCATTTAAAACTTCCAAAGAGGAATGGAGGCAAAGAGGAAAAAAGAGCAAGAGAGAGGTAGGGAAGGAGGCAGACAGGGTGGGAGTTGTCGTGTTAAAGAGGGGGGGTAAGGGGAGTCTGATATTCAACTTGCCTGCCAGAGCCCTTACAAGGACTTTCACTGAAACAGTTTCGCAAAGTTGAAACAATAGGTAATTTATTCAAGCGACAGTTATCAAAGTAATAGTTTAGCGCTTTAGTTAACAATGTGTTCCTGGGGGTACATCTGACAAAGTCAGAGGCGCGACTCTTACCAAAAAGGTGTCCCTTCTTGGGGGGGGAAGAGAGGTTCAAGCCCGTCGACCCGTCCGTCAGGTGAGGTTCGCACTTGGTTCCTCCTCCCAAAGAGAGTTTTCAAGTGCCAATTTTTATATGTTTGGAAATCTTTTTGCGAGGTGGGACTAAGTCAATTACTGTGTACCGATTGGCTCTTGTCATGGAATGTCCTGTAGTCAGAAGCGGGACTCAGCAGGGTGACACGCCTTCGGAGCGGGCATCTTGGTAAGTGCATTCGGGGGCCATCTGTGCTTCATCCAAAGCAATCTCTGAAGCAATCTCTGGCTGCGCAGCCTCCGAGGGGCCCCACAGATCACTGAGTTTACAGTGATGGGCTATCCCCCCTTACTTTTGTCTGATAAGATAAGCACCAGTTATTTACTTCCTTTGTTAGCTCTTCGGCTCTTGACACCTCAG
>Ga0065711_1005292_pt1 | contig 20683 bp, 7 predicted proteins | sample Hoacrofraction12_FD_59098 | JGI IMG/M metagenome (GOLD analysis project Ga0065711, IMG submission 59098) | Hoatzin crop microbial communities from Cojedes, Venezuela - Epithelial fraction 12 v2 (version 2) | ecosystem: Host-associated > Birds > Digestive system > Esophagus > Crop | place...
CCCCCCCCCCCCAATCCATCATTAAACAGAACATGTGATCAAAGATTTGTGCCTTTGCTTCTGCAGACAAGCATATATTCTACCCACTCAGGTTCGCATTTCAGAGACTACCGAGTGGTGCTCATCTGGCAAGTCACAAAGCACAGCTAGCACTAAAAGCTTTTGTGCCTCTGGGTGTGTGTACATACAAACAGAGCAGCTCTAAGAAACAGCTCCCTTTTATAGCCTCCAATTGCTCTGTACAACAGTGTAATTAGTCTCAGCTCAGTATAATCAAACACACTGATGACTTGGTGACCCAGCAACACTGACAGGGCCCAGGTAACGAGGGTAAATACCGCTGTAATCTTGTTAAGCAATATGGGTATTAACTTCAATTCCACCCATAGTGTAGGGATTTACAGAGATTGGAACAAACTTGCTGAAGCCAGCACTGGGAGAAGAAACATAGGCAGAAGTTTTTGTTCACGTCTTCATACCAAACAGTTATTTGCTCTCTTTTGTCTCATTTTCATTGACTTCACTGCTGTGCTTTACAGAATGACATATCACCACAAAACAAACCCTCAGGAAAACTTGCTACCTATGTTACCTGTGCCTTTCTTGTGGGTGATATCTCCGATTAATTTCTTTAAAATTGCCCACAGCTACTTTCAAGGAAGAGTGTTTTTCAGCCTTCATTAGAATAGCTTATATAAGCCTCTAAACAAAACACAGCAGTCTCAAAAGGCTGTTGATATACTTAAGCATACACTAGAGCATTGACTGGAGCAGCTATATGTGCTAGGGCTGTTACTCAGGTGAGAAATGAAGGCTCTACCTCATAACACACACGTACCCATACTCTCAAATGGCACTATTATACTAGCAAAACTCAAAGGTAGATCAGCTCCCAAATAAAGTCAAACCTCACTAGTCAAAAGGGAGCAATTTTGCTATTTTAAATTAAGCATTATATGTGGCTATTTATTTGAAAGAACTGAAACATAGAATTGCTGGTGAGGTCAAGATCCCCAGCAAGAAACAACCACAGGTGTAGTTCTATGAGCACGTCTTCCAGTGGCAGTGCCAGTTTGAATAGTATCTTTCTACCTTATTATCCCCTCAGTTGTGCTATGCATTAGATTAACTTGCATATGTTCACTGTGCAACCACATGAACAAAAGTATCATCACAGGCCATGACGATTCTACAGTGCCATCAGCACAGGGAAGGGGGCTGCCGAAATCAACAGTGCACTGATGGAAATGTTCCTGAGTCCATGGCATAACAGCCAGCAAGTTATGTGTTAATGTGCAATTCAGTGGTAATATTTAAGGCAGTTCCACTCAGACTAGAACATGGTGCTGAGGAAACCAATGGAGTCAAGTGCTGTGAGGTCTGTAGAGCAAAATTTGTTTCTTCTGGTCTGGGGGTTTTTTTTGTTGGTTTGTTCAAGAGGCTGGGTTTTTCTAGCATTAAACCCACTGAAACATTGTGCACAAGCACCAAGCTTTGGGATGCCTCCCTTCAGAAGCTCTGACAAAATACAAGTGGATCTCAAACATATAAGGACGTCTTTTTTAGAAGCAGTGGTAGCCTAGGCCTCTTCTTTCCCCTTTCCCTGCTGCTAACCTTGAGTTTCTGTCCACCCACCTGTTTGCTGTCCTTCTAGTTGTGCCAAAGTAACCGTTGCAGGGCCACTCTGTGAACCTGAACAGTGAATTGCTCACTGTTTTAAGGAAGGCAGGCAAGACTGACTTACATGAATCTGGTTACAATGTGCTGCCAGAGTGAAAACAAGTGGTGGGAAGCAGGAAGAACAAGCACAGGAACTGCTCAAGAGAAAAAGAGCTGCCAAAAAAAGGTTCCTCAGTATCACAGCCTCCAAGACCATGATTTAACCTAATTAAGTTAATTAACTGGAAAATTTGAGAGAGAGTAGCTGGCATTTGAGAGAGGAAAAAAAGTGGAGCAGAGAGGGCTTTTAGCAGGAGTGTGGATAACAGATCTTCAGCATCTGCAGAATGGAGAATAACACTGTAAACAGTAAGACATGAAGATTTCTCCGGGACCTGATTGACAAGCAAATGTGTTCACCCAAATTGAACTAGAAATTAAATATGCAGAAAAGCTGTCTCTTCTATCATGTAGCCACCACAGGAAATAAAGCCAGCAATTATGCACAGAATGAGTAGCTAGTGAACTCTACTGGACTTCATGTTTAAGCAAACAGGAAGAGCACACATTTCCCAGGAATAGCACAGTAAGACCTCATTTCTATTAAGAAAGATTCTCACTTGAAGTCGTTTTAAATCTGCTGAGCTCCAGACCTCATGGTCCAAACCTGAGCTTTAAACCTACACATCTTCCTCTGCACCAATTACATGGAATTTGAACATCAAAATAAATCTACTATATACACGTAAAATTTGAATTGTTATAAAGGTGAGGATCTTAGTGAAGTATAAAGAGCACTCCTGAATAATCTTCTTAATGCAGAAATTTTCAAAGTCAGGAAACCCTAAATAGCATAAAGACTTTGATAGATTCATTTTTAAAATCTCCTTTTGTGGAATGCAAGTAATACAAGTTTTCAGGACAAATAAGTTATTCAGAAAATTATAATCATCTCAGAAAAGGTCTTTGAAAGTAAGTGACTTTATCAACCCAATTACAGGAGAATAACAATTCAACCATCACCACATCCGTACGTGGCTGCAATGTTATAATTACAAAGCCAGAATCAAAACATGCAAAATTAGTCAGAAAATTATTCAGAGAACACACACAGAACAAACCAGCAGTATTAATGCCTTAAGAGCAGAGGCAAGCAGCATCAAAGAGTAGCTATCCAATGATGACACATTCTCCTAAAGGTTTCCTTACTTGCAACTAGAGAAGGCATGTTATTTCACTAAGCTGTACGCTCTTCCCCTCCTCCCTCTCCACAGATGGAGTAATTTTATGTTTTAGGTTAGAAGGATTAGAAAAAGGAAGCTGGATCATCATAAGACCTCATAGGGAAAGGCAGCCTGGCAAGGTACAGACACTATCAATTCCAGGGATAAAGATTAGAACAGAGAGGTGCCTACTCCTGAAGTAGGAAAAAGGGTCTAGTGTGCTAGGGCATGAGTCTAGCTTTGATTATAAATAGGTCCAAATGCATTACCTTGGGGAAGTCATAAGATTAGAACTTCAAAATCTTTAGATACCTGGGCACTACAGGAATTGTGTATTTCTTCCATAGACCTCAGCAATAAGTTATATACAACAGCATTGTGGTAGCTGCAATGCAGAAGTAATACATTAAATATTGCGGAGACATGTGTGAGCAGTGCTATTCCTGCAGGATCATTTATGAGACAACTATGCTAAGAGAGCAAAATGGGACTGATGTAACGCAACCAAAGTTAACAGGAGCCTGTTCAGGAGTATGTCACAACAAAGAGTATGAGGAGTGGCATTCCTCAGGGGTTGGTACTGGGACCAGCACTGTTTAACATCTTTGTCAGCGACAAAGACAGTGGATTGGGTGCACCCTCAGCAAGTTTGCCAATGACACCAAGATGTGTTGTGCGATCAACATACTGGAGGGAAGGAATACCATCCAGAGAGACTTGACAAGCTTGAGAGGTGGGCCCACGTGAACCTCATGAAGCTCAACAAGGCCAAGAGCAAGGTCCTGCACGTGGGTCAGGGTAATCCCAAGCACAAATACAGGCTGGGCAGAGAACAGATTGAGAGGAGCTCTGAAAAGTACATGGGGCTGTTGGTTGAAGAGAAGCTCAACATGACCCAGCAATGTGCACTCACAATCCAGAAGGCCAATCATATCCTCAGCTGCATCAAAAGCACTATGGCCAGCAGGTCAAGGGAGGTGATTCTGCCTCTATCCTCTGCTCTGGTGAGACCCCACCTGGACTCCTGAATTCATCTCTGGAGCCCTCAGCACAGGAAAGACATAGACCTGTTGGAGCAGGTCCAGAGGAAGACACAGAAATGATCACAGAGATGAAACATCTCTCCTGTGAAGAAAGGCTGAGAGAGCTGGGCTTGGAGCCCCCTCCAACCTGGCGTTGAACATTTCCAGGAAGCGGGGAGCCACAACTTCTCTGGGCAACCTGTGCCAGTATTTCCCTATCCTCATCATAAATAACTTCTTCCTAATATCTAATCTAAATCTACCCTCTTTCAGCTTGAAGCCATTACCCCTTGTCAACAATAAGAAGTTGTGGATGGTAAGGTAATTTGCTTTGAGCAACCTGGTCTACTGGAAGGTGTCCCTGCCCATGGCAGGGGGGTTGGAACTACATAATCTTTAATGTCCATTCCAACCCACACCATTCTATGATTCTGTGATTAAATAGCACAACTTTTCTTACAGTATTAGGAGTATTCCAGGAAAAGGCCTACTGTCAATACTATTTAACAGTGTTTATAGAGTCTCTTTGGCTTGAATTGTCCACATAAAATCCAACTTGGGTCAAAACAAAACAATCCTAGAGCTTACTCTATTTCCTTTCAGCCATAGTTTTGAGCCATAACAAATATAGAGACAGTAAAGAAGGTAGCCAACTAAAATATGTCTGCAAATATCACTCTACTTAATTCGATTTCTATTTTCTGTACACAAGCCTTAGACTCACTGGTACAGCCAACCTGCCTGTGTTTGGTGACAGAAGATGAATTTTCCTCCTCTAGTAGGTTTCCAAAGTAGTAAGGCATGCTCTGTTATAAGGCTGTCTCTAATTTGAGCTGTATAAAGCTGGGATTCACACTCAACTGAAGCTCATTAAAAACACTTCTATTGCTTTTATAATGTATGGTGACATGCCTAACTCCATTAACCTACTGAGGCTTAAAATTATTATTGTGCTTACTGTCCTCATCACTAAAGGATAATAAAGATGTCACGGCATATTATTTTTAAAAATTGCCATTAAACAGACAAAGAACAAGGTAATTTATCTGGTACAAAGTTTCAAAAGCACTCTATCTACACTCAGAACAACTTTCAAGGGAGGCTTGTATTTTAAAACAGAAAACTTCATAGATTTGTACTACACATTTGCAAAGATTAAATAAGCAGCATGGCTTTAAACATTTCTACAGGAAACCATCGGCCACATAGGGCAGAGACTGAATGCAAGGAAAACAATATAAAATTCCTTGCAGAAAAGAAAGTGGAAGAGTAAGAAGCAGAAGGGAACTGATTTGCAAGCAGTGGGGAGAGAAATCACACTATCATTTAACTCTATTCTCCTCCAAAAGGATTCTGAGGTCTTAGATCCTCACGTCTTTCTCGCAGGTCAATATTACCTACTGTTATACAGCGGCATGACAGCTTCATTATTGTTTGTTTCTGTCTTACACTAGCACTGAAATCCTTTTAGCATTATTTTCTACTTCCACCATTGTGCGCTGCTGTCCAGTTTCTGTTCTGCATTCATCTATATGACGGAATGCTGAAACAGCTTCAGTACAGCCTTTTCCTTTCTCCCGTTTTTTTTTTTCCTCTCTACTTCATATGACCTTAATAGGCACCTGAAGACCTAGGAAAATATGCAGCACACAAATCAGACTACCAACACCACGTGCATCAGAAAGTACTTGATCTCTATAAGGCTGGATTTTTTTTTCCTTCTGCAGATAATGTGCACTTTAAAATGAAGAAAGTAGAGCTAGAAACCAAAATGACATTTGTCTTCCTAAGCGTGTAACAGTTTTCATCCCCACAAATGCCCATTAAAAAACAGATGAAACCACCTGACTTTGCATAACAGTAAAAAAACCACACACACAAAGTGTTCAAGTATTTACAGATTCCCACTGAGAGGAGGGGCCTGCCTCACAGCCTGCCTCCATGCAAGAAAAATGCGCTTATGCACAGGGTAAAAAAGAGATGGTCATCTCTCTAATAAGAACGAATAAACAACAGCATAATTAAACAGAGGGGGCAGTATGACTATTATACTAGCAATAGGCAGCACATAGTAGTTTAATAATTGGCATATTAAATAGCAGCTAGACATGCCAGATTTGGTATGTGCAATTTTAACTCTGAGTGAGTCATTGCTGTATGCCTGGATGCTATGAACTTGAATTTGGCCATGCCAATTAAAGCTCAGAATTCGGAGCAACTGAACTAAAAATGTATTTTGAAAAGTGATCTCTCTTTATAAATGTTCTTCACTCTGGGAGGTGGGGGGGAGTATGCACACCAGATGCAGTCTGTGGAAATACAGCTGAGTCATGAGCTAGAATCAGAAAGAAGTTGATCTACAGAAGAATACAGCTACTTATTAAACTCAGTTCACCAAACGCCAAGAGAAATAAAGACAAAACGCAGAAAAAAAAATCAGTTCTCCTATCTTTTCTTTGCATAGAAAGCAGCAAAGCTACAGACAACTTATCAAGAATAGAAGGAATCTAAATAATTATAGAACTTAATTGTGTTAGCACAAATACAGCTTAATATCTCTAGCTGTTAAATCTAAGTAATAAACATAGGATTCTGCTGGATTTTAAACAGAAAGGTCAGACATTCTTTTAAGTCATTTCTTACCCTAGACAAATGTCTCTGTCAGCAAAGCTATGCCAATAATAGAAACTTCCTATCTGAAAAAAATATTGTGAAACTGGAGTCATTTGACCAGCTCTAGACAGAAAAGCAACACTTCTGCCCTTTTCTTTTTCTTCTTTTTAAGAATTAAGTTTCAGCTGCAGCTAGACATAAACAATAGATAGCAAGAGTTTTGCTATAAAGTGAATCATTTTACTATTGAACCGTTTGTCTGAACTGTGCCATACATTTGTAACAAACACAGAAAGGCAAGAAAGGAAAGGTTACACAAGTAGTACCACGTTTCCGTCATGCACACTGCTACTTCAGGACTAGAGTACATGAATAAATATTTTCTTTATCAAAAGGAATAAGAGACCGTGCCTGGTGGCCTAGCACAGCTGCAGTGTTCGCACACAACAGCTGGTTTCACAAACCACAGCCCTGGCCTGTCATACATGTTCATCTCAAACTAGAAACAGCAGAGTTCAGAGGCTGAGAGACAAGTTTACATGACACACAACTACCCGGAGCATTACTGGAATTTGCCAGTGAACTCTCACTCAGGGGAAGAATTTTTCAGTGAGGTTTTCAGCAGAGGAACAATGTATGGGAGTTTGAGCACTTCTAACACATTGTCCTGGCAGTAAGCAGGCTGGGGAATAAGAGACAATGCCTAATCCAGCACAAGTTTTACAGTACATTTCCATGGTTTCTGTTTTTAATTTGATCAGTGCAAGCCCACGCTAACATACTCTTCCTAAATTTGAAATGCAGTGCTGTGTGCATAACCACTGTGACAGCAGTGAGACATGCATTACTTCCTCTACTTCTTGTGTTCAGGTTTCTCTCAAACTGCTCATCCCACATGGAAAACCAATTTCTACTTGTGATGTCTTTCCCTGACACTTTCTGCCGTCAGAGGGTTTGTACTTCCTTCTCAGCAGGCAGGAGACTAGAGAACAGTCTACAGCCTCTTATGAAACACAGGTATGTTTTAAGTTAAAAGTCAGTATATTTTAACACAATGGAACTTCACCAGTTTTCATAAGCAAAACTTTTGTGTCATTCAGCAGAGATTTTTACACATGCAAAGTCTCAAGATCAGTTAGCTTATTCTTGGGAGGATATTAAGCTTTGCAGTCTCCCAAGTACTGTTTGATTTATCCACCTCACCGAAGGATAGGTTGCAGGGAGATGAGAAGATACACATTTGAGACGCTACATCAGCAGTGCCAACACCGCAGCCTTTGAAGAGTTAATGGACTGCCACAACAATTCATCCAGCCTAGAGCCTCTTGGTCACCCGGGGGAGAAGTGTACACCTCCTCTGCTGCTGGGAACTTCTGGCACAGTCCTGCTACAAAGAGCAAGCATCATTACCAATAGCATAGGCCAGTGCTGCTTCTGCAGAATACCCCTACTGCCGGTATTTCCTCATACCACTTGCCATAGCACTTAAGTGAATACTCATCACTTATGGATTCCCCTGCTCCCTCTGCCAATAGATACACTATCTGACCTTCTAACACTTGGATTTGAAAGACAGAATGAAGGGGAATGAATTGCATTGTTTAAAAATCAGCCCTATAATATGGATCTTACTGAAAGTTCTTTGAACATCACTCATGCAGTCATATTATCATCATCTGAAGAAAAAATCCTGCATTCCAGCCTTCCTCATTCATTATCATAAAGTGGGTAATTGGCATCATTAACATTCTTCCCAGCTGGAAAGAATGCACTTCTACATTGCAGCTAAAATAATAGATTGTTCAGAGATGTCTGTTCTTCCACAGGTGTTCAATGAGAATTTATATTTTCCTTTTATTCCTTTTCTTTAATAAAGACTACTACATAAAGTATTTCTTGAACTCTTAAGGAAACTAAAATATCATTCAAAAAACAAACCCTGCAACAACTATAAACCAGCAATAACCGTTTTGGCATTTGAGCATGACCATTTCATATCCATCGCTATGAATGGGAAAGACAGAACTATTAAAAGAATCTAACTATGTGAAATCAAAACCATGAATCCCTTTATACAGAAAGCATACAGTGGAAATTAATAGCAAGTGACAAAAGCTTAGTTTTTTCCTCATGAAAGTTTATGCATGCTGTGATTTGTATGTCTATTTTTATGAAAAGCCAGTTCTCTCTATAATTAGAACAGCTCTTGAGGCAGGAAGAATATAATAGGCAATAATGACTTAGAACTGAGAAAGCCTCACTGGAGTTATCACTACGTCACAGCCTAAGTGTGTTGCAGAAGGACAGTTTTGTAAAACAAGAGACAAAAGCAGTCTGGGGGAGGAGCAGCATTCAGCTGCAGACATTTTTCCTATTCCTTGGCTGTGAAGATAAATGGTTGGAAAGCTGACAAGTTTTCACAAGCATGACTGAGCCCAGTCCTTGACTCAGAATTAAATGGGACATAAGGCTTTGGCTGGCCAATATCACTAAGCATGAACAAAAATTAAAACTAAAATTACCTTCACTGTTTATATTTGTGTAAGAAAAAAAAGTAATTGGGAACAGCACTGTTTATTGTTTGGCACGGATCCATCATTACTACAGGCTAATGGAAACTGAAATGAAAGAAAATTAACCCAAGTGTTGTTCCATCCTGGACAATTAGAAGTAGTAAATTTTGTGTTGTCTAAATTAAAAAATAAATGAGTTTTGTTTATACCTACATATAACCACAGATTATGCCTTTGTTTTTGCAAGCTAACATTACTATACTTCATCTGCATTCATAATATTTCCAGTTTCTGCTAGTAACATACTAGGATGGACTTAGCCTATATACATCTTTACCAGGATGCTGAATGCATGAGTAGGAAGAGTTAATGGCATAGCTAAACCAAAGTTTTCTATATTAATGACCCTGCTCCACAGTAATACTGACATGAGGAAATTATCGTTCTAGTTCAAGACAGTGAAGAGCAGCATCAATAGAGTCACTACCACGGGGATGGTAGCTCTCACCCACATCCCCAGCAGGCAAGTACTCAAAGCTAGACGTCAAAGGCAACTTTACCTACATGCCCCATCTAGAACTGTGCAGCTCAGAGCTGTTGCCTTCCCACATAATGATTTAATGAAGCTATAGACTACAAACTAAACTGAACTTCTGCATTTACTCTTGTCAGAAAATAAAAGGCTTTATAGTAGTTTGTACTTCTTACAAACTTAGACTGAGCTAACATGCTTTCTGGCGCTAGTGACACTTCAAACCATGCTGACTGGACAGAAAACCTGATGATTGAGTTCTCTGGCAAGGGCTGGCAAACAGCATCCGAACACATTATCTCCTTACAATCAAACAGAAAATTCCATTGCAGCTACATTAAAAAACATAAGCTAAAAAAAAAAAATTGTGAAGGTTCCCAATTCCTATAAAAACCCTACACTAAAAATCTGGGTCTATTTACATTATCTGGTTCACAAAACTATCCTTTCCCACTCCCATTCCATTAGATGCTAACTGCTTATTCATCTTAAGAAACAAATAACTTCAGCCTGTTCAACATTAACTGACACAAAGAGAAAAGCTTAAAGTAATTGCTGTAATCTTAGGTTGCAATCTTGCAAAAAATTAAGTGGATGAGTAATTCCGCATCCAAAAGTTATGTCCATTGACTTCAATATATGCAGTCAACTTAATATATCATGTTTCACTGTATATGCACCTTACGTGCACCTGATAAGATTCTACAAATACACAGTAACAGCATTGGCTCAGAGACATACAAACTGTGCAAAAAAGTCACAGAAAAAAAAAAAATCTGTATTTGTAGCTCTATAACTTATGGTATCTGCATAGAAACAGAGTCCTGGAATCAGTAAGAGGAAAGTATGGCTAGAAAATTTGGAATCATAATTCATTAAAAGTTACATGCTAGTAAAATAGCAGAATTATGAGCAACTTCTTGGATAAATTTGGAGCAACGATGAAAGATGGGTATCATTGTGGAAATTTGCAAGTTTAAAACCAAATTGCAGAGGAAAAGTGTGTTGAAAAAAATGGAAGCAATGGTGGAGAGCAAACACATAAATCATGTTAATACTGATTAACTTTTGTCAAATATTAGTATTCTATTTTGGCAGACTGCTCATAATAAGATATAAGATTCCTTTTCTTTGTTTATTTGGTTTCATATTCTCCATTATACACATGCCTCTGTGCATCAGAACAGCTCACAAATATGCAAAATGAAGGTTCAGTGGGACTTCAATCCTACCATCTGTGACAGCACCAGATTTTTGTAAAGTGGTTTAAAAGTTTTAGTTTATAGAAATAAAATTGTTACTATAATAGCTGCTGTTCTATGGGAGCAAGGCAGTCATGGAAGACAGTGGCAAGTACACTAGAAATCTTTGCTATTATATACAAAGCATAGCAAATCATAATAAGCTGTAATTGCACCAGTGATTCATTGGTCACTTGCTGAGTGACATAAGTTTAGCAAATCACTGGTCTACTAGTTTGGGCTGGGACAGAGTTAATTTTCTTCTTAGTAGAGAGTGTAGTGTCATGTTTTGGCTTTGTGACCAAAACAACATCGATAACAGGGATCTTTTAGCTGTTGCTGGTCAGTGCTTGCACCAAGGCCTTTTCCATTTCTCACGCTGCCCCACCAGCAAGCAGGCTGGGGGTGCACAAGAAGCTGGGAGAGGACACAGCTGAGACAGCTGACCCCAGTTGACCAAAGGGATGTCCCATGCCATATGACATCATGCTCAGTAAATAAAGGTGGTGGAAAGCAGGAGAAAGATGTTCAGAGTTACAGCCTTAGTATTCCCAAGTAACCATTACACATGATGAAGCCCTGCTTTCTGGAAACAGCTAAACATATGCCTTCCCGTAGGAAGCAGTGAATGGTTTTCTTCTTTTGCTTTACCTATTAAGCTGTCTATCTCAACACTCAAATTTTCTAACTTTTATCCTTCCAATTCTGTCTCACATCCCACTGTGGGGGAGTGAGCAAGCGGCTGTTTGAGGCTTAGCTGCCTCCCAGGGTTACCCCAAAACCACTGGTCACCATTGTCCTCTTCAGTGGAGAGATCTTGAGATAGTTCTGTCTCTCCTCTTGAAGTGGTGAGCTATAAACTTCTATAGCATGAATACTATGCTAACTACGCTTTAATCCGCATTAGCCTGTACATGAATATGGTGAATGCATGAAAGGCCTTAACAGAGCATGTATTTCTGGTCAAAGTGCAGTCATCCTAGCCTCCTGACACCTCATATCAAAACTTTCATATCCATCGCAGTTTCATGTTACTAAGCTAGTAATAACAACCTATACATCCTACATATATCAGAAAAAAGTTTCCTAGAGCAACATTAGCAAAAAACAAGAGTGGAAAAATTTATGCTACACGAGACCAAGTGATGAGAAAGCCTAAGCTCAAGCACAGGCCTGTGTAGTCTAAGTAGGTGTATGACACTGTTCAGATGGTGTTATAAGTATTGCACTGTTTCTAGTTAGCGTATCCAATAAGAGAAACAAGAGGTGAATACTACTAGTGAACTGGTATCACACAGTTCAATTCTGTTCTCGCTGTCAATGTAGGGCATTTTTTTGGTGTAGATGACAGTATCCCTTCCCGCCTCATTTATACTCTTTCAACTGTTCCCATTCTCCTCAGGAATCTTCTGCAAGAGCCTAATCTCACCGAACTGAACTGAAATGTAGACGATACTCCTTTCCTAGAGAATAAGAACAAGGTACAATTTCCCTTTCATTTGGTGGTCTAACCGGACTTCAAGTTATAACACACAAAATTCAGCAGGATGCCTGTGTAAGTACTGAAAGAGCCAGATGAGCTCTGGGCAGAGGCTTGGCTCCACTCTTGTTTTTCAAGAAGGGAAGCTGAATCTGCACTGAAGTCAAAGTGAAATCTCACTGCCTTGTAAATTACTATAACCCTCAAACAAGTGCAGAAAAGACAACAATCATGATTGTTTCCGAACTGATGGTTCCCAAATTCCTCCTGTAGTACTTGCAGCTTGCTCAGGTTTTGCTCAAACAAAACCAAAAAAAATAAAAAGCCTCCACCACACCAAAAAAATGTGTCTTTGCACTACGGAAAAATCAATGTTATTAGGAACATAAATTATGTTAGCAGTAGTATACAAATACTACACTCAATCATTTTAGTTCTTGTACAACAAGGCTATTAATCTTAAAAGTTGACTTCAGAAGCTTTAGGTCAAAGATTTCCATCCATTTCCACAGGCTCTTAGTCCGAACCTATCAGCTTTGCAACTTCTACTCATCCTTTTTCTTTAATCACAATAAGAAAGAAAACACAGAAAAGATGCACCATTTATTTTAGAGACAATCAAACATTTCTTACAGCATTTTGAGAAGTTGGTGAAGCATCTTCATCAGCTTATTTTCACAGGTGAGCCTTTGCCTGTTCATAACTGGTAAATCCTCTTCAATTTGGAGCTGGTACACGCATCTCTGTAGACCAGACTGTCACCCTTTGTCCCCTTGCTCTGAAAGCAGCTTGGTTCATGTCAGTGAGATCAGTGCATGGGCCAAGGTACTAACAGATGAGAGAAAGAATATTTAAATCTCATTGCTCGGAACTTGTTGTTAAAAGTTAAAGCACAGAACTCTGAGTCCAGAGGAGAATCCCAGTGTCCAATAATAGCTAATATTACTTTTTTCTTTAAACTTTTGGTTCAGTCTATTAAGTGAAATTTCACTTCCTTCTCCCCCTCTATCCAGAGGAGAACAGACCCTTAAGTGGATCTGAGTGTTTACCCTATAATTTACCACCTTTCCCAACATCTTCAACAGCATCTTTTAGCTGATCAGAGCCAAGGATAATATCCAGACATAACATCCATTCTGTCCTCCAATACTAGACCAGAAAAGACATTTCACAAACAGCAAGATATTTATGTAGACATCCATCAAAAATGTATTTTTCTCACTACCTTGGCCTTGAAAACACTGTATTTTCCAATTTCCTACATGCTGCTTACTGTTATGCAGTGTCAGTCACACCACATTATGTCATCTTATATAGCAGGTCAGCAGGAACTGCTATGTTCAGAAATACCTGAAATTGTTGCCAAATCATTTGGCATATCTCACTTTCTCATCAATTTAAATTACTTGTAAATCCTTTCAAAAGAGAGGACATAATTATTGGCAACCATTCAGAAAATGGCAGATAGTCTGCTGAGTGCTTTGCTGGCCTTGTCATCCATCTATATAAACTGCAAGATAGACAGATTTCCCTAAAAGAATATAACTGTCAGATTAATACACACGCAATTCTAGCTTACATTTACTATCTTGAAGAAGTGCTCTGCAATTCTTCATTACAGTGAATAGTAACTCATTCTACAGTTTCCCTAAAGGCAGCTCATAATCAGTGTTATTAGGAATACCAGATTCTGACCCTGAGGCTGAGATTATATAACACTTGTTAATTGATTCAAGTATTAATTCAACACCATATACTTTCTAGAGTAAGCATGTATCATTCTTTCAAACATTTAATTCTTACAGTAATTCTACATTAACTACAGTAATTAAAGCATACTTTACACCGAACTCTAGATGAACTATCCCCTTTATTATCACACACATTTATTTTTGTGTCACCTTAACACATTGCATGTAGAAGCACAATAGGTAAACAGTGCCAAATTGATGGTGAAGTCGCATTTATACAAACAAGAACATTCTTGACAAGGCCGCCGGTAGCGAGAGCAAAACAAAAATCACAATATATGTACCATAACATTGGTCACCACTGAGAGAGTTTTAGGGGACGACAGATCTCCATGGAACATACTGCTGCAAAACAAAGCAGAGAGCTTCTTTCTATGTAGAAAAACCTTCAATGGGAAACCGTACAGGGAGTTGTCCACTAACTACAATTCAGCAACAAGAAAGCATACGAAACTAGATTGAAAGAGCATTAATTTTAAAGTAAAAGAATACAAGGTCTTCACCTAGTTGCAAAACTGGTTCCTGTACACAAAGACTGCAAAGCAGTATTGGTTCAAAAGTGAAAGATTTGCAGCAAGTTCGCACTAATAAAAACCATGTGGGCCAAGAAGACAGACCAAGAACTGAAGTCAGGTGGATCTGACAGATCATGTGTTTAGCAAATACGCAGAAATCTTGCACCTGCAGACTCGCCCAAGGGTAGCCAGTGAGATCCTACACTGAAATGGCAACACACTAGAGCCCACTTGTGAAATACAAGCCTCTAAGCAGAGAGGACTTGACATTTTCACAGATTCCTTTGCATAACTGCTTTCATCGAGTATGATTTTCTAATTTAAAACTGTTGATTTCAGTAAATCACAATAAGCAAAAAACAGGCATAACAGACAATCTATATAGTTAGCAAGTCAAAGTTGTAGAATGTTTTCCAAATAAAGGCCAAATTCAAAGAGCCTCTGAGATTAATACTATCTGCATCCTGCAAGCCTTTAAAAAGAAATGTTTATGGTGTTTGACTGATCACAACAACAAAAGCTGGCAATTCAGTGTATGTTTGTAGAGATACTAGGAAGACTGAGGCTGTAAACCTAATTCCCACCTTGAAGAAGGGGTGGTAAATAGCTGCTCTCAGCCAGAGAGCAATAGCAGTTTGAGACTGAACATGCAGCTTCCCCTGTGATCTGCCAAACAGTGAAAATTATTTCAAATGAGAATATTTTGGTGGGGGAGGAGAGGGGGGTAAAATAACCTTGAAGTGCTGCAAGGCAGCTAAGTCACACAAAACTGAATCTAATTTCTACCTACACTTCTACCAGTCCTAGAGATTTGAATGTAAGAAGTTTGAAAGCAAACCCAAAACCTACATGGTCTCATGGACTGCTACAGCAGCATCTTGCTGTTAGACACAAATGAAAAAGTAGTCCATAAAGCACAAGGAAAAAGTGGAACAGAAGTCAGTTTGGAAACAAAAGAAACAGCTGTGTATCAGAGGCAACAGAACTATTCCTCTGTAATTCTTGGTCAGAGGCGGGGCAAACACAGGACTCTGAGTTAAAGCTCAATCCTATATCCTCTCTACTGTGCAACACTATTAAGAATGTGAATTTTATATCATTTTCACTTTTTCACTTAGAGATTAGAGAGTGTGTTAGGAAGGAAGAAATGTGGCTTCATATATATGAACAGTGAGCAGGCTACTAATAATATTTTTTCTAGCTACCTAGCCTTTTATCTGCATTAGCTGTGTTCATAAAAAACAAAAAAAAGCCATCAACAATTTTCACCCAGTGAAAATTTCTGAGACTTTGAAATACAGGTTAATGCCAAATTATACTATACCAATCTTTGTATTCTTATTATATTCTTATTAATTTATTTTATTATTTTATTATATTTCTTATTATTTTTAAGCCAATCACTTATTTCATTAAGGTTATAGTATTTCCACTGTAATTTCAATGCTTCATCTTGCAGGAAAAGAAATTATTTTTTTTAGAATGTAAAAGTGAAGTCAAATTTGCTAATTACCTTTTTTTCATTTTAAGAGATTGATATTGCATTAGAGTGCTATTCCCAGTAGAAATCTGTTTCATTAGACTAACCTTCAGCTAGTTCTATCATGCATTTAACCCATTTTCTTTGACCTGTATAATTGTTTTTTCTTACAAAAGTTAAGAAAAACACCAATAAGATACACAAGAGACTACCAGAACTGGGATCAGTCTGAAGCAAGTTGATGTCTTTGGTTGTGAAATGAGATCCCAGCCTGGGGAGGCGGGGGGGAAATTCATGAGAAAGAACCTGCAGGAAATGGGTGACAGCAAAATAACTTCCATACATTTTTCATTTCCATTCTTGAATAAGTTCCCTGGATTTGAAAGCTCTTCTGGCAGAATACACTGGATAAGATCATTTTTACCTTCACAAATTTACCATTCAGAGGTGGAAAAGCAGACAAATACCCATTGAAAACTGAGGGCATTGCCAGGGCATGGCGAGATACAGTTAGAAAAGCAAGAGCTCAGCTTGAATTGAAATTGGCCAGAGATGTCAAAAATTACAAGAAAGATTTCTTCAGGTATGTAAACAACAAGCAGAAACTGAAGGAAGATATTGGCCGGCTGTTAAACAGGAGAGGTGAATTTGTTGCCAACTGTGCTGAAAAGGCAGAGGTTCTCAACACTTTCTTCACCTCTGTCTTTACCAGCACTGTTGGACCCCAGGCCTTGGGAGCAAAAACCCAGGTTGATGCAAACACAGACTCACTACCAGTGAATGAAGAGTTGGTGTGTGAACTATTACAGGAGCTTGGCCCCTACAAATTGATGGGCCCTGATGTTATCCACCCAATGGTGTTAAGAGAGATGGCTGACATCATTGAGAGGCCACTCTATAATCTTTGAGCAGTCGTGGAGATTGGGGGACATCCCAGAAGACTAGAAGAACGCTAATGTCACCCCCATCTACAAGAAGGGCTTAAAGGAGGATCTAGCAAATTATAGGCCCACCAGTCTTACTTCAGTCCCTGGGAAAGTTATTGAACAAATCCTCCTGGGGGCTATCACAAGTAGGATGAAGCACGTAATTGGGAAAAGCTAGCATGGATTCACCAAAGGCAAATCATACTTGACAAACCTGATCATCTTCAACATCAAAGTAACCTGCTCAGTTGATGTGGGGCAAGCAGGGGACATTGTCTACCTGGATTTCTCCAAAGCTTTCCATAAGGTTTTCCACAGCCGCCTCCCAGAGAAACTGATGCATTATGGTCTAGACAAGTGGTCTGTGTAGCAAGTGGGGAACTGGCTGACAGGCCACAGCCATAAGGTGGTGGCAAATAGCTCCTTTTCAAACTGGCAACCTGTCACAAATGGGGTCCCTCAGGGATCAATATTGGGCCCAACACAGTTTAATATCTTAAGTGATCTGGATGATGGGATCAAGTATACCCTGATAAAGTTTGCTGATGATACCAAACTGAGTGGGGGAAGTGGACACTTTGGAAGGGAAAGCCACCCTGCAGGAAGACCTGGATAGGCTGGAAAAGCAGGCTAACAAGAACCTTATGGAGTTCAGCAAAGACAAGTGTAAGGTCTTGCACTTGGGAAAACATAATCCAGTAGTGCAGCACAGTCTGGGATCTACCCAGCTGGGAAGCAGCTCTGTGGAAAGGGACCTGGGGATCCTGGTGGACAAGCAGTTCAATATGAGCGAACAGTATGCTGCTGCAACAAAGCAAGCCAACATGATGCTAGGTCGCATCAACAAGGGCACCACCAGGAGAGACAAAGTCATTATCCCACTCTATTCAGTGCTTGTCAGGCCACATCTGGAATACTGTGTTCAGTTTTGGTCCCCACCATACAAAAAAAGATGTGGACAGGCTGGAGAGGATCCAGAGAAGGGCAACAAAGATGATCAAAGGATTGGGAAGGCTGCCATGTGAGGAAAGGCTGAGAGAACTGGGTTTGTTCAGCCTTGAGAAAAGAAGGCTTAGGGGAGACCTTATCACCATGTTCCAGTATTTAAAGGGTGGCTGCAAAGAAGATGGAGATTCCCTTTGTTCAAGGACTCGCATGAAAAAGACAATGGGTAATGGGTACATGTTACTTCTGGGGACATTTCATTTGGAAACAAGAGAACAATCAGCCACTGGGGAATCCACCACTTCCCTGGGGAGATTATTCCAACATTGGACACTGCTAAGATTCAGCTGGACACAGGGTGCTGGGCCACCTTGTCTAGACCATGCTTTTGCCAAGAAAGGCTGGACCAGATGATCCTTGAAGTCCCTTCCAACCTGGTTTTCTACGATTCTATGAAATTGATTAATGATCTCTTCTGATTCTCTTTTCCAGAGAAAGAGCAATTCCTATCATTCTGCAACATAAACATTTCAGAATTGCTCATGTTTTCACAAGCTATCACATAAATGAGACTAAATATCGCAATAGTATTTATCAAAACATAAAAATGCACTGTGTAATATAAACCTTATAAGGAAGCAGTTTTACTTTTTATAATTAAATGAAAACTATCAAAAACTACATTTTGCAAGTTTTCAGTACAAAATGCTTGCTTAGGATGTGGTGAAAATGGGGTAAAAATCAATTTTTTTAATGCAACATTCTAAATTGAACAATGGCATGTGTCTGAAAATGGACTTATATTCATATTATTTCTAATTGCACTATTTTTGTTTCAATCACCTCCTTTGCCCCCAGATGAAGTTCCCTATAAGTGAATCATCTCTTTTCTCCACTGAGTATAAAAGAAGCTGTGTAGCAAATGTTAGAGACATGAACTTGCCACCGACACTTCTTTACTAACTTATCCTGTTATATAGGCACTTCAGCTATACACTATCATAATATTACTAATTTGCAGTCTATCCAAGACAAAATCAGTACAATAAATAACAATTTTCTTTTTCTGATCAGAGTTGAAGCAAAACAAAAGGTTTGTTACAGAGGAATATGACTGTTTTCTAATTTTGTTTACACAAATAAAGTCAAGCAATCATTTTAAGTCAAGCAAAATGTTTAATTTTCTCCCTACAAAATATTTTTTCCCTCCCTAGGATTTAAAGAACAGCAGCAAAATCTTTGTACGTCAGTAGTCAATGTGGGATACAACCACATACAGTGTTTGTGTCCAGATGTTCACTTGACCACAGGTTTCATCATTAAGCTCCAGGGAGCAACAATATGAAAAGCAGAGGTGTGTAGTGGGAAAGACTAGCAAAGCCCTTCACGATCCCTCTAATATCTATTCCTTATCTACAGATAAGGAAACTTCTGCATGTGTCCTTCTAACTCCCACAAAATTACTGTAATTTGTGGTTTCATTTAAAAGAAGTTAAATATTTCATTTTGTCAGTTTCAGTATTGATTTGAGGGTAAAAACAGGGAGGCTACAGTCTTCTTCAGAAGAGCAGGCATCTGCATCATTCCAAGACAGCAGATGTGTTCTTTCAACATTATAGTTAACTTTAATATCCATAGAATCTGACTTTTACTTACCTCCTTTATTATCCTACTCAGATTTGGAATAGCAGTATAGAACACAGAACTTCTATCTTTCATTAGCATTGTTATAGCACGTAATATGACAGTCAGGATCTGGTCTAGAAACAAGGTGCTTTGGACCAAGAAGCTTAAACTTTTGGACTAATGCTATAAGCTGGTCTGCACATGCTGATCTACCTGGAGGATAAAGACTCAAGTCTTGTTTAACTGTAATGCAAACACAAGCGTCAAGCTTCACAGACTGAATTGCAAGATCTGAACAGATAATTGTGGAAAAGAAAGGACCAAACTGAAAATAAGATCACTTAATTACATAGCTGGGTATTATAAGTACAGTACAGGTGGATGGCTCCTGAAGGGACTAATTATCATTACTATTTTAAGCAACATCTCCTGCATGGATATAAGCCACCACTTGTTCATACAGCTTTCTTGTTACAGATATTTTGTGGAATTTGAGCTCCAAGAAAGATTTTTCCTTTTTTTATTTATTTTGAAATAACAATAAAAATTGAATTTAGTGATCATTTTTGTTCCATCCTGGGATTTATTTAAATAGGACTATTTGTGTGCTTAAAGTTGAAAACATATTTTAGCACTTTGCAGAATTAAGCAAGAACATATAATCCTGAGGCAGTCCTGTGAGACATGGTCAGACACAGGCAGCATCCCTGCGGTTCATTCAAAGAGGTTCAATAAGAATCTCTATGGAATATTAACTAACAATAAAAACTCTTCTTAAAAAATGCACACATAGAAGACTTGACAACACTATGGGAAAAGAGGTCCAGATAAAAATATTGTTTGCCAAGGTCCTGTGTGAACAGATCCCACACTCTCTCAAACAAGCTGGGTTGCACAGAACTGCTAGTATGGTTCTGAATGGGATTCTGTGCTGTGGAGTTAATAAGACAACACTGCAATGCCCCCCGGGTATGGGGAGAGGCAGATGGCCTCAGCATGTTTTCATGCCTGGTCAGGTGTTATTAATCTATGACCAAGAGAGCAGGTGGCTGTCATAAATTACAAAAATTTTTCACAAATCATTCAGCTCTCCAAAGAGGCCAAGTACCAGAATATGCCTTTAATATGTCTTAAAAAAAAAAAAAAAAAAAAAAAAA
>Ga0065711_1036713_pt1 | contig 20683 bp, 9 predicted proteins | sample Hoacrofraction12_FD_59098 | JGI IMG/M metagenome (GOLD analysis project Ga0065711, IMG submission 59098) | Hoatzin crop microbial communities from Cojedes, Venezuela - Epithelial fraction 12 v2 (version 2) | ecosystem: Host-associated > Birds > Digestive system > Esophagus > Crop | place...
TTTTTTTTTTTTTTTTTTTTTCTTTTTTTTTTTTTTTTTTTTTTTTTTTTTTTTTTTTTAAGAGAGTACTTGCTCTTAAAAACATGTTTCGTTTGCTCATTAAAAAGCAGAAAAACCAATAAAACAAAAACAAGACGGAGATCCTTCCTCCTGACTGGACGTGTTACATCTAAAGCTAAATATAGATTACCATAGAAGGAAGATGGTCAGCACGTGTCTTTTGAGCAACATGTGGCTCTTAAGCAGTTCCAGTGCCTCCCCATGCTGGGAGTGCACCACATGTCCGGCAGAAAGGCTGCTGAAAAATCTCAGCCTCCAGCTGTGGGAGGAAGCAAGTCAGCCAGCACTGCGGAGGTCGGTATTGCCCCAACGGCCCAGACTGCAAATGCCTGCTTGTCCAGCCCCACCCCACATTGCACTGAGGACATTTTGGGTACCAAAGACAGACCTCATCACCTGAGCTTTCCCTTGGCATCTGTCTCCAAACTGGTGACTGTCAGCCTTATGAACATAAGCAAATCTGAAAAGCACTGGAATTAAAAAATAAAGTTTTCTCTTGTATGATTTTGCATCACATTCTTGAGAATAATTTGCTTTTCCAATTACAGAGGAACTTAATGAGAGTATTGACACTACAGCCCAGGGCTTTTTCCATGTTATTAAGAGCACTTTCCTTGAAAAGAGGTTAAGGGACTTGTTTTCTGTATTGCTAATGTTAGTCAGAAAGTAGCTGCTCGTGCTTGCAACACTAACAACTTCGAGAAAATATCACAGAGATTTTCTTCTGCTCTTTATATGTAAGTTAAGTGCACTAATTCCTAAAAACTCTTATGTGTCTTTGTAATAAATGACCAGTACTACTGTAATTAAAAAAATAATTTTGGTTTCATGGAACAAGATTGTTTGTCTATGACTTCTAAAAGGTATGAATATATAAAATATTTTACGAGGCTTTTAGATTCTTCATGGTAGAGATTCAGCATGGTTTCTTCTTATGCTGGATGGCCAGGAACAAGAGGCCTCTTTTATTATTCTCTGGAAAAACAGTGAAATGGAACCAATTGAAATGTTGTGCACAGAGTCACAGACACAGGATAATAGTGCTTTTCTGAATGGTAAGAACACAACAAAGTGCATCTCAAGAGCTTTGTTTGTATGGAGCAGACCTGTCCTCACAATGGACTGTCTGAAGAGGCTTTGCTTAATGTACTGTCTAATGTCACGACTCTTCAAGCTCTCCCTTCTCCATTATGAAATGTGCACTACCGCTCCTTCGCTATGCGTACAGGAGCAAAACAACAGGAAAAAAGGCCGTGGTTTACTTAGCCTTAATGACTTCTGCTCATTTTCCAACATGCACAAGTATCTAACAACAGAAAATATTAGACTAAATCAACATTCACAACCTACAAACTTATAATCATGGCGGTGATGGTGGGGAAATACCTTCTACACATTAAAGACTGATTTGTGTGGTGGAAATAATAGAATTCTCACTGGAAATTGAAATCACAGAAACCTTGTGATTGTGATGCTGTGCGTGAGGTACAAATTGCAAAGTAATGACAAATCTTCTGTTACAGCTCTGCAGCCTGAATGCATAAATAAGGTACAAATTTGTTATAATCATCCTTCTACAGAAATTTGTACTCCTTTTGTTTGTATGAATTGTGTTCTTGATTGCCTTAGCAGAACTTCAGAGTGTAAATACCCCTAATGATTATATGTGGGCACTGCCTGAGTAAGCATACATTTTAGTCAGCATTACAAAATATATAGTATAGTGATGTGGTGAGCACCACTAATAACATAAGAATGCTCATCATTTTACATCAACATGCTCATCAATTGGGAGCTGAATTCAGTACCAATCAAATCAGAATAAGATAGTGAGAAATAAAGCCAGATCTTAAAATACCTTCCACCCACCACTCCCTTCTTCCTGGGCTCAGCTTCAATCCCCTTTCTCTCCCTCCTCCCCCCAAGAGGCTCAGGGGGATGAGAAATGGGAATTACGGTCAGATCATCACACATTGTCTCTGCTACTCCTTGCTCCTCAGGGAGAGGACTCCTCCCACTTTTCCCCTGATCCAGTGTGAAGGTTCCTCTCAAGGGAGACAGTTCTCCACAAACTTCTCCAAAGCGAGTTCTTCCCACAGGGTACAGCTCTTCACGAACTGCCCCAGCGTGAGTCCCTCCCACGGGGTGCAGTACTTCAGGAACAGGCTGCTCCAGCATGGGTCCCCTGGTAGCAGAGGATGGTTTCAATCCATTGACCTCTGCATTATGGGCCCAGAACACTTCCACGGGGTCACAAGCCCTGCCAGCAAATCTGCTCCAGTGTAGTCTCCTCTCTCCACAGGTCTGCAGGTCCTGGCAGGAGCCTGTTCCAGCGCGATCTCCCCACTGTGCCACAGCTTCCTTCAGGCATCCACCTGCTCCAGCGTGTGGTCCCTTCCACGGGCTACAGGTGGATATCTGCTCCACCGTGGATCTCCATGGACTGCAGGGGACCAACCTGCCTCACCGTGGTCTTCATCATGAGTTGCAAGGGAAAACTCTCTGCTCCGACATTTCAGGCACCTCCACCCCCTCCTTCTTCACTGACCTTGTTGTCTGCAGAGGTGTTTCTCTCATTTCATCTCACTCATCTCTCTCAACTGCCATCTCTCCTGCAGTTTTTTTTCTTCTCCTTCTTAAATATGTTATCACAGAGGTGCTGCCACCATTGCTGATTGGCTTGGCCTTGGCCAGCAGCGGGTCTGTCTTAGAGCCAGCTGGCACTGGCGTTATCAGAGATGGGGGAACCTTCTAGCAGCTTCTCACAGAAGCCACTCCTATAGCCCCCTGCTACCAAAACCTTGCCACGCAAACCCATAACACATATTAAGTAAAACTTTTTTTCTGACTTCTTCCATTATTTTTTATCATTTGAATAATGAAGAAAGTATATTTTGAAATAATATGTGGCAAAATCTCCGTCCATTTTTTCCTACACAAATTATGGCACTCATACCATATTAGTGTGTCTCCTATGTGAGTAGACCTACTGAAGCTGAGAGAAAAATTGGATTTCATACCCTTCATTGGCTATGGTTAACACACTATGCATCACTTTTCTGTGCTCCAAGGTATGTATTACTCATCATCTCCCAACAATCAATAAACAGAAGTAGCTGCCATCTCACAGTAGGCAGCAGTAGGTTCAGTAAGTGGTCTGCCTAACTCAGACAATGACATTCCCCCTCTCTACTGATGGTGGAGGGAGCTGGGGACTGCAAGCACTGTCAATTGGTCCTTTGCCTTTCCAGTTGTTTTTTTCTTACTTCTCCAACCCATGCATAGATTTCTTGTCTTCACAGTTGTAATTGCACACCTCCCTTGTTTCTTGATGTTTAGCATCTCTGTCTTCTTCTTTTGTGTCCTTTCTCCCATGTGCTCTTCCTTATGATACCTGTAGTTCAGCGTAATGTAGCCTAGTCATCTACACAGCATCTTACATGATATCTCTAGAGCATTAGAGCTTCAATTCAGGTTAAAATATTTTCACTTATTAGTTTTTCAAACTATTGACAGTTAAGCTTCCTGCAAATCAAATGTTTATGTGTACATATTTGTTTCTATTTACTTAAGTAGCAATCTGAAAACCACATTAAATACTGCTATAAAAAGAACTTAGAATATAATATAATAAAAAGATAAAACTTAAGAGGATCCCATCTTGAACAGAGATTCACCTTATCCCTAGTGCAAAACAGCATAACAGAGAAAATTCAGAGCTGAGTTTGAGAAGCTAGTGGAAGAATGCAAAGTTAAAACTAACCATAATATAATTTTCTTTGACTCTGTATAACAGATATTTGTATCTGTAGGACCTCTCGTTGGACGTCTCCATTTGTTCATTTCAGGGTTTTGTAAAGTGCCTCACACACAAGTATACTATACAGCTTTGTGCATTAAAAAAAGTCATTGAAATTTCAAAGACAATATTCAACTCCACATGAATGTGTTCTGTTTGCATCGTTCCTACACACACATGAGCACACACAGATTTTTGGAGCCCATATCTATGATCTCAAATATAGTCAGTATCTGTTAGTTGTTCATAAAATGAAATTTGTGTGTCAAGTGGTATACAGAAGCCATATTTTTGACGTTAAACTAATGCCAAATAATTCTGGCACTTTTTGCTGATTTTGTATGCATCTATGCATATGAAGCAAACCCAAGACCTAAAAGAGTAACAAGTACATTAATAGGTGATATCAAATCTATTGCTCAGCTCAACTAAATTCCGTACTCACCTTTTGTTAACAGGCAAAAAAATAAGGATTGTCTGCAATATTTTAATTATGAAGGAATCATTTTTTTCTTCCACATGTATTCAGAGTTCTATTTTCTTTTCAATGTAAGATTTTTAGTTTATTAGTGATTGCTTTTATAGCATGGTCTAAGGTTTAAAACTGTAGCATATTAAGAAGGACTGCTTAAAACTGAGCTGTCATTCCTGCTATTGTTCCCTGTCTCTTCGCCTTGTATTATTCACTTTGTCTTACAATTCCCAAGCTATTTTTGCCACTCTCCTGGCTCTTTTTTTTGCGAGAGATGCTAACTTCAAAAGAAAATCATAATAAACTGAATTTCACTTTTATTTTTTAATCCAAGATTAATAGGCTGTATTGACAATTAAGATCTATTCTTTCTCTTCTAGTCTGTGGGTACTCTCCTGTTGGGTCTATTATCTTCTCAGCCTTTGTTTTACTACTTAATACTGTTAGCAAATGTCAATGTTCATTGGTATCACAGTTTGTTTTACTGCGGGAAATACTTTCAGTTGAATAGAAATGATAGGTGAAATGCCATTAGAGAAACAGCTTTAAGCACTAAGACTTAGTTCTTCAGGATCATGAGTTTATGATTATTTCACAGCTCCCACAGGATTACCCTCTACAGATAAACAGAAAAAGTGAAAATTTTAATACACTGTTATGACCCTTCCTTCCCACCACTTGTTTCACATTATATCCCAAAGGAGAGAGAGGGTACAGTGGAAAAAAAATAACATTCCCACAATACATCTAAACACCCACAGACAAATTTTCTACTGCTCTTGAATGTGGTAAAGTTTCTGCAGCAAATGTACCTATAGGCATAACACATTGCCAGTTGTGTATAGTGTGTGCCATATCACTCATCCTAACCAAACAGTGTTGTGGGAAAGGCAGGCAAGTGAAAGAAAGGGGAAGAGGGAAAAGAGAAAAGGGGAAAGGAAAGAAGAAAGGGGAAAACGCAAATAAAAGTAAGAGAAATATATGAATATGTGTCTCTCACTGTTTTTCAGTTCATATGGCTGAGATCAGATACAAAGCAAAATGTTCATGGAAAAGTTGTATAAAAGTAGAAAAATGCATAAAACCTAAACATGTGTATGAATTCATTTTACTGGATCTGGCTGGAATGGAGTTGATTTTCCTCATGGCAGCCAGTATGGTGTTGAGTTGTGTCTTTGTGACTAAAGCAGTTTTGATAACACAAATGTTTGGGCTATTGATGAGCAATTGTGTTTGTACAGCCTCGAGGTTGTTGGGTTTTTGGTTTCTTGGGGGTTTTTTTCCCCATTCTGCTCCCCCCAGTGAGTAGGTTAAGGGTGCAAAAGAAGCTGGGAGGGGACGCAACATTGGCAGTAGACACAAATTCAACTAAAAGATATTCCAAGCAACATAACATCATGCTTAGCAATAAAAACTGCAGGGAGGTAGCCACTGTACAGAGACTACCTGGGCATTGCTCTACTTGTGAGAGGTGGTGAGTGACTGCCTTCACATCACTTTTTTAGGTTTTTGTTAGTTCCTCTTTCCTCTATTTTTTAAACTGTCTTCATCTTGACCCACGAGTTTTCTCACCTTTACTCTTCCTGCTCTCTCCTTTGTCCTGCTGGAGCAGAGGGGAGAAAGTGAGCAGCTGTGTGATGTTTAGCTGATTGCCAAGGTCTAATCACCACCATAGAAATTCAGGTTTCTGAAGAAGAAATTATTTCTTTGCCTAGCAAGAGTAAGGGAAAAGATAACACTTCAGGTGGTGGGAAAGAGATCTGGTAAGACCAATAGTATAATTTGCAGAATGTTGATGTCCTGTGAAGATAATATTAAATTTGAGTGGAGTGTATAAGCACGAGTACTGAATGTGTAAATATTCGCTGGACAGATAGAGAGAAGAACAGGAAGTGGGAAATTATTTAGGATTACAGGAACACATTTAGGATAAGAGAAAGACCAGTATCAGCTTTTCCTCATGTTAATATTTTTGTCTCTAGAGTTTATCGGGTAAAATCAGTAGGTTCCATTCTCTAACAAAGTGGTGACTGGTGGTTAATGAACGTTCTCAGAAAGGGAAAATCTTAGTGTCCCTTAAATATTCCTGTTAAAAGCTAGTCAAAGACTTAATTTCAATCAGAGTTTCTTCAACTGTTGGATGCTAAATATGGCTAATTAAGATTATAAATTTAGATTCACAAGAGTAAACAGCGGTTCCTCTCTACAGCCTGAGGTTAGGTGTCAGTATTTAAATTACGTGACTTACATCATAGCCTTCTCATTATTTTATACCACAACAGCTAGCTTATTATTTAACTGTATGATTATTTTTGTGAATTGCATTCATCGATAACATCCAGAGTATATACAAACGAGAAGTTATCCTTTGTAAAATTTATTCTGAGTGAATATAAACTTGGATCAGTAAAAAACAGGATGCAAAAGTCTGAAGGAAATGCTCTCAACTTAAAGAAGTTTACAACAACATTAATTGGCCATTTAAAATATTAATCAGTTGTTAAGGTTTATATTTACTATTAAATAGTAGATAAAAACAAAGATTGAAAATATATAAATACTTTTTTGTAGCTTACAAGAAATGCAAACGGTTCTAAATCCTGCAGCTATTTCACAGCAAGCATTTTATTCCCACCTTATACCAAAGTGGTAGTGAATGTCAATCTAGTTAATCACAGCCTTTTTTTCCTAACTTGTAAACTTTTTCTCTAGCTTTCCTCTCTACGCTGCCTCAATCTCCATTAAAGCTATACAGGCTTCTCAAAAGGTAGAGCTTGCTAAAAGCACTCATGGGAGGGCCAGTGTGTAAAATGCGTGTAACAGTTCATTATTTTCAGGAGTAAGTACAAGCAGCGTTGTGAGAATATTTTAAATAAGCAGTGAATAGACAAGGCAAACCAATGCATGCTGGTCCTAATGTATCTGGAAGGATTTTTATTTTTAATGACTATTTTACTAAGTTTTGGTTGACTTGACTGCAAATTGTTTTTATATGTGAGCCTTTGTAACCTGGTTTCTAACACAAAGCAGTAGGGAAAATAATTTGATAGAAAACAAATCAAGAATTAAATATCTGGAATCATATTGTGCACACAGAACTGTGCACTGTACCAAAGTCAAAGTGAATAAATCAAACCAGTTAATGGATTTCAGTTACCACTTTTTAATGCTTGGCTTGGGTGGGGGTTGTTTGTTTGTTTGTTGTTTCAAAAAGGCTATGTAAAGTCAAAGTCACTTGCCCATTGAATAGCGTCTACAGATCAGAATTATCTTTTTGACTCATAATCTCCTTTTGACCAAAGAGCTGTAACTGGTATGTGTTATGGACCTATCCTTTCAGAGTGATAGATAGATATTTGCTCCCTAGAAAAGTTTTATGAATAAACAAACAAATAAAATGCCTATGAAAGTTCTACCCAGATGTTCTACCCGTAATTTAATTAAGGTTATTTAATGTAATATTAAGAGATAAAGGGAGATATATTTCAGGATCTAGTAGACTTGTTAACCCAGGTGAAGTGATGCTTGAGAACTGGTAAGCTTCTTCCCAGCTTGGGGTGGGTAGGCATGCTGTCAGCACTGTTTCTGAGTTAGTAAACATTCCTGGAAGTGAACACGACAGAGAGCAAAGATCTCCAATCCAACCCTGTACTGCTGAGTAGAGCTTGTGAAGTTGCGTTATTATTTATGTCGTTCCTTTATCTAGGATGTCCCAGAACCCTGTTGTCACAAACAATGGAAGTTAAATATATATGCTTCTTAGGGCTGGTATTTTGAGTTTTCTTTTACTTCTTCCACATGTGTAGGAAATCTATCCTTTCTACTTTTAAAAAGACATTTGTCCTTTTCTTATTCTACTGAAATATTCCTACATTTTACTGTAAAAATTATGACAAACACAAATTTAATGTTAAATAACCTATCATCAGGCTCAATATAAGAGCAAGGATCATAACTTAGGCGTCATCTTAGACTCAGCCTCCTCTCCAGAACCTCATAGCACGGCTACATCTAATTTTTGTTGATTCATTCTGCATAATAGCTATAAGATAGCATACCCCTCTCTGTCTATGCAGTCAAATCTCTCCCTAGATCCTCATCATCTCATAGCTTGCTTATTGGAAAATCTTACTTTTCAGCCTTGAGAGACTTGCCTCACTCGAATCTGTTCAGAGTGCTACTATAAAGAATATTTTCTTAGCTCACTTCTCCTTTCTTTATGTCCTTCCACTCACTTTTCTATATCATCAAGTATATGCTATTTGTCTTTATTAACAGTTACCCTAATGGCCAGTCCTCACATTGTGTACCTACACTGCTGTTTTCTATGAGCGCCAGCCTGCCTACGTTCCTCACTCTTGTTACAATTTGCAGCAAGCAATTTCAGGCTTACTCTCATGCTGCATTTCATGCCTGGGAGGACCTCCTTTAAAAGCCCCCCAGAGCTATCTTGTAATCCACCACCAATTCTCTTCCTAAAACATTTATTGTCCAGGATGCATAAAAGAAACCGTAGCCGCAAAGCAATTGATGCACTAAAACATAGCCTATATTGCTAAGCAATATTTATCTCGTGATTTCTTTGCAGTGCTCTGTTTGTATCCTACATTCAATACTTAGACTGCAATCTGAACTGGGGCAAGAAAATACTTTAGCTCTACTTCACACCTCAAAACAGAGAAAGGTCATAATTCATTATTTCCATTCGTAGGCATTAGCTGAATAAAGGCAGTAGCAGATGATGCTACTCTAGTTCTCCAGTGTTCTCTAGTGTTAGGCACCCATTTCTTAAGACAAGTTTACTTTTTTCATTTTCAAATGTACAAATGAAAATGCATATTGAAAATAATATTTAAACTACACATAAAAATGAATGTTGAAACATTTAATTTGATTGGAATAGACAGATTTGCAGAAAAAAATATGTTTTAAAATGTAGAATAGTTTTAAATTACTAGGTAGGTAAGATCCCTTTGGCAATGTTACAAATACGATCATGTGATCTAGTCTCTATACACAGCCAAGGGAGGGAAAACATCACAGAATATCGAGAAATTCCTGTTTGTATCCTCTGCCTATAAAAGAGTCCCTGTGTGACAGGCTTTAATGTCAACAGGCGTTTAAAGTCATTCTAAGTTTTACCTATCTTTTGTTCTTACACTGTGTACCAAAAAAGAGGAACTCTTCTGGAGAAATTTCTAATGGAATTTTAGTCTCATGATCCAATATAATTAATATGCATAACATGCTAATAAAAAATGAAAATAAGAATAATCTTAACATTACCATGAAGAGAAAGAAGTGAGAGTCTTATACATTTTGTTCTCTCCATTACAGATATTATAAACTTCTAAAGCTTTTGAGAAGCAGACTGCATACCACTTCTAGCACAGAAGTCCAAAAGTAAGACTTCAGGGATAAGAAGAATGTGCAAAGTTTTCACTTAAATTACCTGAAAAATATTCCCAGGCCATTACTGCATCTGTCACAGATGAGGAAACTACAGTTATGCATCTTTTACCCATTCAATGGTTTACAGCTCCAGCTATTGCAAGGAGGTCACAAATCCACTGGCTATCTTCAAGAACTAGATTCTGTGCTTGGTACAATGATTTAGTGTGGAAGAATCCATAATGTCTGAGTAGCCAGGCAGCTGATTACACATCTGAGGTAGCTCAAGTGTGTTGATAATGTTGCTTTAGTTCGTTTGAAACTTATGCTCCCTAAAACAATTTGATTGACCTTTTCCATATGAAAGCATAGCTATTCCACAAGTTTAAGAAGCAAACTTGACTATTGTAATAAGATATAAAGGATGTGATGTTTTTGTCTGATAACTATCCAATGTGGAAGGAATTAAGATCACTGCAATTTCAAATAATTAGAAATTCTGTTATGTAAATGACCCTAAATATACCAGTGTAGTATACGTTGCTGAAGTTTAGGACTATTGAGGTGACCTGAGTAATTCTAGTCTTACTAACTGACTAGCATCTGAGAGAGGAGTTTTCTTCTTTACCCAATATATCATTTATGGAAAGCAATTTCCTATAGGGCCTGTAGATGGAATTTTCCCAATGAGAAGGTCAGAATATTAAACCGTTGCTTGAAGGCTGCCCAGTTTAAATTCACCTGAGACCACCCACCTGGGCACGACTGCAGTTGAACTCCTTGCCAAGAAATTATGAACACAAAAACATTTTCTGTCCAAAATAAAGAAAACCCCCTGTTTAAGTAGCAATACTTCTGTGAATTCACAAAGACTCATGTTTCCAGCTGCAACACATTTGTTATTTTTAGTACTTGATACATGATGATTATTATTCTTATCAAATAATTATAAAATAATTCAGCAGCAGTTCTCAGGTTTCTGTTCCCTGCAGGAAAAAAAACCCCAAAAACTACTGCATTCATTACTGGTTTGGGTGGCTAGCTTCTGATACCTCCTATGAAGACCACATCATTATATTGCTGCTTAGTTAGTCGAAATTTCCTGGGTATGTCTAAAAGTACTTTGTTGTCAAATCTGATTCCCTTGAATGATTAATTTTTTTTTTGTCCCAGCTCACGATTTTCAGTGCTAAAGCAGCATCCTCAAACAGACTTAGTGGCTGCACAACTGATAACCAGCGGGAAAATGGCAGAAAAACCCAAATTTTATGCTTTACCAAGCAGAAAAGTTTAATTCAGCTTTCTGTATGAAATTGTCAATAAAAATAAAAAATTTACCCTGAAGAGTCTTAAATAATTAATTAAAAAATGAAATTATATCATCCCGAGACAATCTTAACATCATACGTGTTAATGAGAATACAGAACTGAAGGCAACTCAAAATGTAATGAGTTTAAAATTGTATTGAACTGGTGAACGTAAATTATCTAAGGCCAAATACAAAAGAAAACTGAGACATAAGGCACTGGTTGCCCTCCCTTTGGATATTTGCAGGTGCTTGAAATTCCTCTGTGTGCCTGCAGTTTCCTTGATGAACTTTCTCAAGTATAGAAGATCCATACTTGGCTTCAATATAATGAATGAAAAATGGCACACCGTAAGGATTTGGGGTAACATAATTTCCAAAGGGAACCCAATCTGATGGGTGCACAGTAAGCTACAGGTACTGGAATGCTCCAGAAATCCACTTGGAAGAGGCTTTGTCTTTTAGAATGGACAGAGCAGATAGATACATAGTTTGGCTAAGATACAGAGACCAAATGATGAAAACACTACTGGGGAATACCTAAGGTTTATATTTTAGCGAATGCTTAGGCAAAGGTGATTAAAACCCACAGTCCACTGTGGCATACCACAGTCACTGGACTTCAGACTCCACATAAAAAGACATATTACTTTTTTAAGACTGGGCAACTCTGTGGAAATAAAATTAAAAACTATGAGTGTAGAGTATAAGTATAAAAGAAGCACTGTTCTGTATGCAAGGGTTTAGAGAGATCTCCTAAGGCACATTTCTGAATTCATTCAACTATACTTTAAAGATCATAGACTTCTAGAATCACAAGCTGGAAAAGACATCTAAGATCATCAAGTCCAACCATCTACCCTATGCCACCATGCCTGCTAAACCATACCCCAAAGTGCCACATCTGCAGGTTTTTTGAACACCTCCAGGGATGGGGACTCAATCACCTCCGTGGGCAGTCTTCCAATGTCTGACCACTCTCTCAACAAAGAAATTTTTCCTAATATCCAGTCTAAACCTCCCCTGACGCAACTTGAGGCCATTGCCTCTTGTCCTATCACTGTTTAGTTGGGGGAAGAGACCAACACTTGCCTCACTACAACCTCCTTTCAGGTAGTTGTAGAGCACAATACGGTCCCCCCTCAGCCTCCTCTTCTCCGGACTAAACAGCCCCAGTTCCTTCAGTCGCTCCTCATGAGATTTGTTCTCTAGACCCCTCACCCACCCAGTCGCCCTGTTCTGGACACGCTCCAGCACCTCAATGTCTTTCTTGTAGTGAGGGGCCTAAAACTGAACACAGTACTCCAGGTGTGGCCTCAACAGTGCCGAGTACATGGACAAGATCACCTCCCTCTCCTCATCTATTTTCTTAAGCCTACAATTATGTAATGTAGACCTCACCATGTTAGGGGCAAGATTTGACTGAGTTTGCCGTTGTTTTGGACCATTTTATGTATGTATCTCTGTCTTTGCATCCCTTCGTCCACCTGACTCAAGGGCAGATTCATCTGTTGATATCAGATGTGTAGCTATTATTAAGAAATCTGTCATTTTCCTATCCTAAACAAATTATAACACAGACAAAGAGAAGAAGAAGATATCAATAAGGTGGAAACTTAGCATAGTTTTATAAAACCAAATGAAATTACAAATAAGCAACATTATTGTATTCTGCTACATTTACTATTACTATTTTTTCAGTTGTGTATAAGGTACTACCACTTGAAAAAAAATACAGTGTGAATACACTGAAGAAGCCAGAGAAGTAATGCATTTACTGTCACAACATAGAGTGCAGTCATAGTTTAATCGCAGCTGGCAGCTCAGCCCCACAGAGCTGCTCATTCATTCCCCTGAAGTGGGATGGGAAGAGAATCAGAAGGGTAAAAGTGAGAAAATTCGTGGGTTGAGATAAAGAAAATTTAATAGGTAAAGCAAAAAACACACATGCAAGCAAATCAAAACAAGTAATTCATTCACTACTTTCCTTTGGAAGGCAGGTGTTCAGCCATCTCCCAGAATGCTGGGCTCCATCACACATAACTGTTACTTGGGAAGACAAAAGCCATAATTTCAAAAATCCCCGCTTCCTCCTTCTTCCTGGGATATCCCTCTGGTCAGTTGGGGTCAGCTGTCCCAGCTGTGCCCCATCCCAACTTTTCATGCATCCCCAACCTGCTCACTGGTGGGGTGGTGTGAGAAACAGAACAGGCCTTGACTCTATGCAAGCACTGCTCAGCAACAGCTAAAGCATCCCTGTGTTATCAACACTGTTTTCATCGCACATCCAAAACATAGCACCATAAGAGCTCCTAGGAAAAAAAAATTATCCCAGCCAAAATCAGTCCGAGTGCATTAGATCATAATTATATATTGCAATCCTTATTATTGCAAAACTGAAATGAACAAATTCAGATTATTTAGGGGCAATCCAGGGACAAATACCCTTGCATTCCAGACTATACTTCTGTCTTTCATTTGGTTGCTCAATGAACTGTGAGATAATGTGTCCCATATGGATCATTACCAGGTTACCTGGACCTTTTTTTGAGTCAAAATGGACCTCAGAATTCCACAAAGAAGCCAAACGGCCATCAGTATATACCCTTACATGCAAACATCACCCTGCTCACTGTAAATTGTTCCTTTCTATCAAATGGGCAGCTGTATTCTGCTACTTATATCCTCAGCATGAATTTAATGTGTCCTTCTATTTTTTGTTCACTTCACCATGAAGGTAATAAAATTGTAAGTCACCAGAGGAGGACTCTGTTCAGAGAGGAAATCACACAAGCTCTTAACCAGATGCAGATGGAGCTAGAAGGCTTAGTACTATTGTACTGTTTGATCATCTAGAAGCAACTGCAAATCTAATCATATCCCCATGTTGAGAACTTTACGAACAAAAACCAGGCACATACACTAAAAGCAGAGGAGATGATATAACCTCATCCAAAGACTCCTGTTGCTTTCCACATCCCACAGTAATCATTTAAGTCTGAACTGTATGAGACTTAGCCAGCTTGCTCTCATCTGTGTCTGATACTCACCCAGACACAGGAAAATAACTGACAACTTTTTATTTGTGGTGAGATAGAGGTATAAAACTCCATGTCACGATCATGCTGAAACCATCATATCTATAGTTCCATTTTATGCAGTAAGGCAATAGAGTTTTGTGTCAAATCTGATTATTTTTTACAGAATTTCTATAACGGTTGTTACACCTTACTTTAACCATCTTTACTATTAAAAGGAAAGAGAGAGATTGCAAGTGCTAGCAATATAACTTTGTCGAGTGAAGCGCTTCAAATATGAATTCATAGATGAGGTTGAAAACAAAAAAAATCAACATATTTTATTATAAAAGTGTTGCTATTGCTAGTTTTACTTCCGTAGAATTGCAACATTAATGGCAGCTTTGAGTTCATTGTTTTGTGTACAGAATTACAGAATCACAGAATAGTAGGGGTTGGAAGGGACCTCTGTGGGTCATCTAGTCCAACCGACCTGCCAAAACAGGGTCACCCACAGCAGGCTGCACAGGACCTTGTCCAGGAGGGTCCTGAATATCTCCAGAGAAGGAAACTCCACAACCTCCCTGGGCAGCCTGTTCCAGTGCTCCATCACCCTCAGAGGGAAGAAATTCTTCCTCATGTTCAGATGGAACTTCCTGTGCCTCAGTTTCTGCCCATTGCCCCTTGTCCTGTCGCTGGGCACCACTGAAAAGAGTCTGGCCCCATCCTCTTGACACCCACTGTTCAGATATTTATAAGCATTTATTAGGTCCCCTGGCAGCCTTCTCTTCTTCAGGCTGAACAAGTCCCACTCCCTCAGCCTCTCCTCGTAGGAGAGATGCTCCAGTCCCCTCATCATCCTCATAGCCCTCCACTGGACTCTCTCCAACAGCTCCTCATCTTTCTTGAAGTGGGGAGCCCAGAACTGGACACAGTACTCCAGATGGGGCCTCACTAGGGCAGTGTAGAGGGGAAGGAGAACCCCCCTTGACCTGCTGGCCACACTCCTCCTAATGCAAAGTAATGCACAAGTCAATGACAACAATAGGACAAAATGAATTAATATTAGGGGCATGATTTAGTAGTGGACTGGACAGTGTTAGGTTTATGTTTGGGCTCGATGATCTTAAGGATCTTTTCCAACCTAAATAATTTTGTGATTCTGTGCTTTAATGAAAATGGCCATTTACCTCTGAAATCAAAGTCACAAAATTAGAGGTAACAACATGAAAGAGCAGAGACAGAGAAAGCTTTTTAGTATACTATGACAACCAGCTATTTTTATAGTTTTGCACCTCTTTGACAAGATCTGAGAGGAATCATTTGCTTCCAACAGCACAGTAGAAATACAGTCCTGAAGAACATTACCTTGTCTGCATTTCCACTCACTACTAGATAACCAATTGGGACAAATTATTAGATGACCAAAATAACTATAAAGTTGTACAGAAGACAAGAGAAAAGATAAAAGGCATTCACCAAAGCTCACATTTTTTGAAACAGAAAAACAAAAATTCATAGGAAATATTTATGAATGATCGAAGTAGCACATCTAATGAAAGAGGAAGGTACTTCTCTGAGACACTCCTTTTTTTGCTCTCTCATTTCTTTTAAAGTGAAGACAGGGATTTTCTGATAAAAACAAACTTTGATATATCAGCTAGGAAGAAGAATCTTAATTCCACCCATGTTCCTGCCCAGATTCTTCATTTAGCTAAAACATAAGCAACCAGCAGATATCTACTATTTCACGTCTCGATTTAAGGATAGCCAATAGAGAAGCAAAAGGAATTTTTGCTTCTTAATCTGAACATGTAGTACAAGTTTCTTGCTAGTATCTAAGGACTGTTCCCATATGATCAGGCAATTTAGAGTGTTTTGGAAGCAAATAATAGTAGCAATAACTATTATCATTTGTACAGAGTTTTACATTTACCATTCTCTGTGAAAATGGTAATTACTTCACTGAAACAGAGGTTCTGTCATTTACATTTCTCCAGGACATACAGACTATTACGTGTGAACAGACTGAGAACATATTGTAGATATTTATTCTATCATCAATTAAGATTCTTTTTAAACAAAGAGCAATGACTCTCAGAAAGACAAATAAATAAGTGCGAGATCCGCCTTTGCTATTAGCCAATTGAATTTCTGTAAGAGAAAGGAAAAAGGAGGCAAACTGGAAGGCCTAAGTGAGTTTTCAAAACCCCATCAGTGAATATGAGACAATACATATTTTATTTTAAAATTTTAGGTAGGTCTTTTGCTTATAGCAGAATTTAACAGCAATCAGAATTTCACAGCAATAAGAATATCTTATTCAAATATGGTCTAAATTATTACTGCTACTTCCAGTATTAAACAATAAAAACCAAAACAAAAATAAGAAAAAGTTCTTCTGTCTGAGTCTGCTGAAGTCATGGGTGGGTTCATTTTTCTGTAACTAGTTCATATGACAGTTTCATATGCATGTTTTTTATGGTAAGAATCCAGTGCAGAAGCATGACATTTCATACACAGGTGCATGAAAAGCTACAATGTGAGCTTACAGCCCAGAAAGCCAACCATATTCTGGGCTGCATCAAAAGAAGTGTGGCAAGCCGGTCAAGGGAGGTGATTCTCCCACTCTGCTCTGCTCTGGCGAGACCCCACCTGGAGTCTTGCATCCAGCTCTGGAGCCCTCAGCACAGGAAGGATATGGACCTGTTGGAGAAGGTCCACAGGAGGGCCACAAAAGTGATCTGAGGGCTGGAACACCTCTCCCGTGAGGAAAGGCTGAGAAAGTTGGGGCTGTTCAGCCTGGAGAAGAGAAGGCTCCAGTGAGAGCTTATTTGGGCCTTCCAGTACTCGAAGGGGGCTTATAAGAAAGATGGGGCAAACTTCTTAGCAGACCCTGTTGTGATAGGACAAGGGGCAATGGTTTTAAGCTAAAAAAGGGTGGATTTAGACTAGACATAAGGAAGAAATTTTTTACAATGAGGGTGGTGAAACACTGGAATAGGTTGCCCAGAGAGGTAGTAGATGCCCCATCCCTGGAAACATTCAAGGCCAGGCTGGATGGGGCTCTGAGCAACCTGATGTGGTTGAAGATGTCCCTGCTCATTGCAGGGGAGCTGGACAGGATGACCTTTAAAGGTCCCTTCCAATCGAAACCGTTCCATGATTCTAAGATATCTCTTTTATAAAAATTGTACAAAAAGAAAATGAAAGCACAGAAGAGTAAACTTCTTACATTGTATCATACTCTGTGGTTCAGGTCTCTAGTTCTGACACCCTGTCCTAAATATAATGCTTAACAACAACTGGGAGGACCATGGCAGTGAGTTGGATCTAGATGATCTCTAAAGGTCCCTTCCAACCTAAGCCTTTCTATGATTCTGTGAAAAATAAATATTAATAAAAAGATTCTGTCTCCAGCAAGAGAGGGTAAAAGGAATTTGGAAAACATGCAAAATATAAGTAAACAGGCATAGAAGGAAACCATGTAGTAAAAAATCAAAATATAAATATTCTAAAAAAAAAGGGTGCTGGAGAGATCTGCGTATCCAAAATGCCTCTCAGCCTCAATTACAAATGACAAAAAGCAGTAGGTAGCACATAACAAACATCCTCACTGAAATGAACAAGAATTTTATCAAATTAACAAGAAGACATCCCAGGATCTTCTTTAGATCTTCTCTTTCCAATTTTTCCAGTTCCACAAATGCAGCATGAGATTTTATGTATTTGCTGCATCTTGGGGGCCAGCTTCTTCCACCTCTGCAGTTGGCAAGAGGTGCTATGGGACAGTCTATCGGACAACTGAGGGGAAATAGTTGTGGGTATTCCTGTGCCCAGTCTTATGCAGAGTAACATTCTACTTTCTTTCAACTTTAAATTTAGGCTTACTTAAGATTATGACAGCACTAAACTGCCTTTTCCCAGTGATGACCAGGCTTCTCCCCAGCCTGATTCTCAGTGGTCGCAAAGGTCACATATACTAATACGTAAAATGGACCAGAGTGCCTTTTGTCTGGTCCTGAAGGCAGTCTCTCTTCTTCTAAAAGAGTGGGGTGGTGTTGCTCATGCAGACTGCGGTGAACAATGCTCTTCCATACCATGACTGGATGGCACAGGCCAAAACAGACAAAAAGCAAATAAGACCAAAGTAGTAGAGAAGCTTGTGGTCCAGTGTTCATGGGCCATGCTCTTACCCTGGTTCATGAGTAAAGCAGGTACAACCTACAGGACTACTCCTAAAGTGTAATGCCACCTAATGTAAGTAAAAATTGAAGAATATAGAGACATTGGAAGGAATGTGTGCAAATGTTACTTTTGTGTGTTTCTTCTTCCAAATATATTATGATTCTTCTATGGCATTCGGAATACTTTTTCAAAGATAACAGCACCTTTAAGTGTGGAAATATTTCAGCTTCGTTCATTGATCTTAAGCAAATCTTCATTAGACAAACTCACTTGCGATTTTTCTCCCTTGAAATTAATGTATGTGCCTCAGGCATGAATTCAACTCAATCTTTTCAGCTGTGCCCTAAAACAGATTGGAGGAAAAAACCTTTTAGTAAGTGGCAATATTAGAATAAATATTACTAAAACCTGAAGGAGTAGAATCAAACTGCTGAGCAAATTAAAAGAAAAGAAATCCATCTTCACATATGTAACTACACTGTAACATTGATCGCGATCTTACCTTCCTACCGCTTCTCGGCATATGCAATTGTAGGTCGCCAGACCAACATGGCTTAGAAAGGCAGTGCACTCAGTGTAATATTGCAGGCATCCCATCAGAGAAGTCATTGTAAAAACAGGTCACATCCCATGGGACATTGATCCAGATTTACTGTAATAACATTCGGCAGTTGAGTACAAAGTATGCTGTCTTTCTATCCTTCAGTAGTTGATTCCATTACCTTTTTTGTTCCATTGTCTGTTATATTTGTCTGATTCCCAAAACAAGGGATTATGTGGCCAAGAATCACTGCATTTTTGCTAATTATACCAGTTGCTCTAGTTAAAAAAATAGCTGCCACTTCTTTCAAATCTTTGCCCATCTCAGTTATTTAAGGCAACAGTTAGCTATAATCTACAAGTTGTGGTGAAAACTTCATACCAATATTGTCATACCAAACCTCTCCCCATATACCATCTTTATACTCTTTCATACAACAGAAAATTCTAGCAGAAGCTGCTACATTGAACTTCTGAAGAGAGATGCTGAATCATCTCAGACTAGCTGTCCAGAAAAGAAAGGCTCTGAAAATCAATGAATAAGCAGTTCAAAAAGGTGTTTTGCTTCCCCGTAAGGAAAACAAACAAACAAAACTGAAACCGACCAACCAGAGAAAAACAGAAAAATCCCACAACACAATATAGATAAATAAAAAGAAATACTTAGATTTCTAAAAGAATGCCATTGCCTAAAAGATTTGTACTATTCAACACAGAAGTCATTTCAGTGACCCCATTCACATCCTTTCTCTTTTCTTATTTGTCTTTTCCATGGTTTGTAAAGCTTCTTTCAGTACAGGGACTTGTTTCTTATGTTATTAAGGCAAAGTGGAGATGTATTTCATTTGGTGTTACAATTCTAGAGACTAATGCATTATAGCCTGGATTTTCAACAGCTGGCAGGTATTCCCATTATCCTTGCATATTTATATTCCTTTAAAAATCCCATAAAATAAATATAAATAATCTAATTATGAAATGAATTATGAAAGAAAAGTAAAAACAATGGAAATACCTGATATAAAGACTGACTGAGCCTTTTCCTTCTTTCAACTTTTTTCTTCTTTTTTTTTTTTTTCTGTTTTGAAATGCTGTTTCTGCCTCTCATGGACCTGACAACAAAAAGAGGCACTCCTACTCTGCAGGGCATAATCAGTCCACTGCTGGGAGAGGAATTCTATGCACAGCCAGAGGAGACAGTTTCTCTCTTGAAAGTCTGCTCTGAACTTACTGATCCTCCCAGGTTTCAAATCTGTCCTAAATTTTATGCCTTTCAGTCCTTGTGATTAAGAATCATGACCTGAAACTTTGAGGGTGTTTCTGAATAAGAGTTCTGAAAAGCACTGTTGTAAAATACATGATTAACGGAAGGCTTAAAATCAGCTATATGACAATGTCTGTGGAAATGTAACCCTTAATATCTGAAATTTCTAATACTTTTACATGGAGGTGCTATTTCTAGTTTTCTAAAATCTTAAAAAAATAAAACTCTAGCAAAATCTTAACAATATTTGTCTCAACTCCAAATACATTTTCAAAGGATTTTTTGCTTATTTCTGTGAAAGCAGTAGGAAGAGGATTCTTACAAAATAAATTAAAATTAACTGATAAAACTTATCTTGTCTTCCAGGAAACAGGAATTGAAAAAATAAACATCACATGAACATTGGACTTGTCTCTAAATGACATTGTTTTGGTGAAATATCTCTGTTAATGAAAATGCATTTGATTTACTAATGAGTAATTCAGTACCTGGAAAATGTTCATGCTAATTCTTCATTGTGGGCCTCAGCAGGGCCCCCAGCGCGGTGCAATTGATGAGGGAGGATGTGTTGGAACTTGTGGGCCATAAACCCTGGGAAGAAGGGAGTTAGTGCCCAGCCATCCTGACCCTGAGAAGAAGAGAGAT
>Ga0065711_1009897_pt1 | contig 20682 bp, 14 predicted proteins | sample Hoacrofraction12_FD_59098 | JGI IMG/M metagenome (GOLD analysis project Ga0065711, IMG submission 59098) | Hoatzin crop microbial communities from Cojedes, Venezuela - Epithelial fraction 12 v2 (version 2) | ecosystem: Host-associated > Birds > Digestive system > Esophagus > Crop | place...
AAAGTGAGAATTGCAGAAGAAATACATAAGCTTTATTGATCAGATCCAGAGAGAAAATGCATTGCACCCCTAGGAGTATTTAAAATGTGAATTAGAAAATACACTTGCTGAGGGCAAGGATCTGAAAAAGTCCAATGTCAGGTTCAAAGTCTACTGACCTCCTCAGCAAGCCTGACGACAATAAAGATTCAACAACTGACCAGATTTTACTCACCTGTCAAAAAACAGTCACTTGCTCCAGGTGAGTGATCAAATAACATTTGGCAAAGTAATGCTGGAACTCTAGTTGAAATGTTTATGGTTGGTGGTATAACTGCATTGTTATTTAATAGGATAGCTATTTCACGCTCGATAGATGGCGAGCAATTACCAAATACGTATTTATAGAAACCTGGCAGAAGCAGGTATCCATTGCATACTATCAGTTTTAGTCCCCATGACACCTACACCCCTGTTAACAATCAGCCATATCAAGGGTGCGATGGGTACAATACAATATGGCATAAAGCTTTTATTGTGCAGAATTTGATTCAGCAGTGAATACATCATTTTAGGACTCTGGTGATTTGATTTCCATTTGCCTTTCTGCCACGGACTTCTCATGTGACCTTGGGCAAGAGATTGAGGATTAGATCCACAGCAGACTTTACATAATTGCAGTGCTCCAGTCGACTAATGCTCAGCTACCAGCTAACCATGCCACACAGCAACTGGCACTTGTGGCTGTGACCTCGAAATTTCCCAAGCACTTGCAATGCTGATTCAGTGGCATGTCTCAAAGGTTCACAGTTTCCCTACTGGACTGGGAACTGCAGCGGCAGCAATCTGACAGTCTGAGCACAAGAGCAATCTGCAGACCAAGCACTCCTTTGCCTCTGTCACTTGAGAGAATTAGATGGGGAGAGGGTCTCAGAAGGTAACAGAGAAGATAAGATCTTGTCAGCAAGGTGCTAGTGCTCCCAATTTCTGCACTAACTCAACCATGGGAGCACTCATCAAAGGAGTGGGCAAGCCAGGTTGCAATCTGCTCCCTCTTGTGACAGCATTCACCTCCCTCACCTCAGATCATGATGTGTTGTGCCACGGGGGTCACTCTCAATCTTGCCTGCCATGGGACTTTAGAACACGTTCACCAGGACAGGGAGAAGGAATGAAATGGCTGCAGCGGCTCCATGGCTGAGGTGTGGAGCCGTTCATCCAGGAGATGAACTGCCTGGGATCAGTCTTGCTGGAGGCGGTCAGCAGCTGAACCCAGCTCTCCCGTAATTTGAGCAAGTACTTGAGTAGTTAGCTGCTGCTTAGGCACAGGAGCAATCATAGGGCCTCTCCTTCCAGCCAAACCTGGGAAAAGTTCCCTCAGGAAGGCTTTATGTATCTAATTTCAGTAGAGGGGTCAAGGTTCTGAGTGCTGAGGGTCCTTTACGCCTGAAATAAGGTACCTAAAAGGCAAACACTCCAGCCCTTGGTGTTCCCTGCCAGCCACCTTGGGGGGAACCCGGTGTAGGGTGCAGCCTGTGGTAAGATGCCTTTCTCGAGCATCTCCTATTTTTCCATCTTACTGTATTGAGAATTTATGTACTGACTTGCAGCAAGATGTGCTAGAAAACATGATGTCCTTAGCCCTCCTTCCACACAACGGCACTGGTCTCCATCATTAGGAATAATAGGGAGCCTTCATGCGAAACACATGCAAGTGTGGAGCTAAGCAAAGATCTGAGCTTGGTGGTTAAATGTTGTTACAGCCTACTGCCTGGTGAACATGAGTGTGTGCACAAGAGAGAATGGGCTTAATGGATGTCAAGTACAGAAAAATCTCCCAAGAGAGTCCACCCTTTCTGTTTCTCCCACATGCACCCTATAAGAAATGTATAATTCCAGAGACCAAAACGCTGAAGAAATATCTTAGACACCAAGAAAAGAACAGGAGAGATCCAGCATGGTTTCCTTGAAATATATAGCTCATGGTGAGTAACAAGCTCTGACTGGGGCTCCTCCCTCTAGTAAGGAGCATGTGAGGTTCTCTCTTAACTGGGTCCTTTGGTGTCTAAGAGGGTTTGAGCTCATGTGGCAACATTTCCTTCTTTCAGGGCACTTCCCTCTCTTCCCTTCCAGGTCCCTGCTCTTCATGAAACTTGCCATAGTTTTGTTATGCTTCAGATCCCTGCCTCTGGAAAATTTGGCTGAAAAGGCCCAATAGCTAGAAAAAATTATTAGGGGAGGCAGCTGACAGACAGACCTGGAGGGAGGGAGAAGAGAACCACAGTGAAAGAGAAGAGAATCACAGGGCTCTCGTATCCTTAGGAAGTCAAAACGCTGACAGCTCATGAGTAAAGTTGAGCACGTATTTAAGGACTTTACCAAATTGTAGCTACGAACAGCAGATTGAGAAGAAAGTGATATGATAGGAAAAATTTCCTTCCCAGGACAACAGCCCAGCATGCAGGACTGACTGACACTGTCAAAAGCTCAGGGTGCACACCAGCTATCACCAGAAAATGGACACCATCGTTAAGCTGATATTACAGTGGGATAGCACACGGGGTCTGCGTCTCCCCGCACCCAGGCATATTGGGAACTGCCATCAGATTCCCACACAGCCCAAGGTCCCTTTCCAGATTGTAAAGGGAATGAAGGTGAAGGCCATCATGAAGCAGTCCTGACAGCTCCTGCTGTCACTGATGGGTGCTACCTGGTGAGGACAAGGCCCAGGGCCAACTGAGCTCCTCTGGGACCAACAGCAGCTTCTTTGCACCATCCTTCGTGCATGGCAAGAGCTCCAAGGATGAAGTGCCAGCCCCTCGGGTTGGGGTGGGAAAGCTGGGGGCTGTTGGGTTAGTCTGCCAGGAAAATACTCCAAGCAATATTTGGAGATGCAGCTGCCTACTGCTTTCTGGCTGGAGTGGACAAGGATTGGGGAAGGATTGTAATAGGAGAGCAACCCGGGGCAGAGACAGCATGAACACAGGCTGCTTCACAGCTCAGGTTAAAGGGCTCCTTCTCCTTTCTTGCCTTTCTCCTGTGACTCCACTCTGCACCACTGACTACTGAACAGCACCTGCAGCTTGCGTGTGGAAAAGCCTCTGTACAGAGCAATGCCAGAGGCTGAACCAGGCAGTCCCAGAGCTAACAGTAGCTATTCCTGCTCTGGGGTGATGTTTACAAGAGCCCTGCACACCCCGTGAGGTGAGCACAGTGAAGAAGCAGATCAAGCAGCTGGACACAAGGCTTCACAATAAGTGTTTAACAGACAAACTAGAAAAAAGCTACTTGTCCTGTAAGGTCTCAGCTTTAATAAAGAAGGGGCAAACCAGGGCAAGATCAAAGCAGCAAAGCTGAGAAATATCTGTTCTGCTTTTCTTCTCTTCCATAGCTCCCCTGCAATATTTTGTCCTGTCTCACACCACCGCTTCTCAGACCTTCTCCCCTCTCCCTCTTCTATCTGAATCTCCTAAATATTGGGATCGTTTCACCTTCCAGTGGGCCAGCCCCTGTCTCTAGGACTTCTGTAGCAAGAATAATGAGCGATGGGGTTAGGAGCTTTCCTTTTGCACTTGAGAAGCTCTCTCCAGCAACTGAGGTTGTCTCACTACCGTAGCAGGCTGCCTGCAATGCACTCCGTTACCCTCTTCTCTGCTGAAACTCGCTCAGTCCTGGCTCCCCTGCCATTCTTCCCTAGTCATCTCTGTGAAGTGTAACATACTTTAAAAAAAAAAGGTTCGTCAAGCCCAGATATTTTAGGCCCTTCAATGCAACCATGCCCCTAGGCTTGAAAATTCATGGAGGACTGCCCTAGCACAAACCAGTCTGATGAGAGGTAGGAGAAGAGGGACTTGGTACTCTGCCTTCCAAATTAGGCCTAGGTTCAGCCTGGCCTCTAGTGATAAACGGTAGAACAAAGTGAAACTCCTTAATGTATTTGGCCAATTCTGTAACACAAGGGAAAAAAAACTCCTACGAACCTGGGGGCATGAGTCCGTGAGACCACATTGCATGACATCTCCCTCCCAGTGCCCAACCACAGCCAGTAGGTACCTGCGGTGTGAGATGAAAAGATAGGTTTTGAATCCAGTAAAACGCCAGGTTTAAACTGGCTGTAAGGTNTAGCTCCTCCCAGTTCACTTCAGAGCAAGGATTTGTTTTCAAGTGTTGAAACTACTGCAGCTCCTCTCATGAGCTTCCAGCTCAGGATGGAAAAACTGGTGCAACATCAGCTGTTTTTTGGGGTATTTCCACCCACATGATCTTGAAATCTCTTGAGAGCAGGTGGTTCCCATGAGAGTTCAGAGCCGTGTAATATATAGCAAAAAGGCCTTCCCTGCTTCTGAAGCAACACAGAAAAAGGTTTACAAGTTTAGGTCTCTGCAGTTTATCCCTGAAATTCACAGGAACCATGAGATGAGATTCTAGTTTATCCCCATCTCTAGGTACAGTATAAACATAAACATAAACATATAAAATGAAGCCCTTTCTTTAAGCACCCTTCTTTGTTTGTTTCACAGACTCAGATTTCAGCCTTTTTCTTTGAAAATGGACATGTTCATGAGACAGTGCCTCAGCACAATTTCTTGGGCTGGGTAGACGCGATATACAAGACATGTTCACCGAATGCCACAGAAACTGTCCAGTCTCTGGGTCCCTGCAGAGCAAGTCCTCAGGGTGAGAGATGAGGCACACCTGGCTGGATACGTATGTGCAGAAACCTACAGCGCAAGAGCCTTGTACATACCTGTAATAAAAGAGGTGTTTTGGTTTCCATGGCTACTAAAGCAGAGCCTTACGCCACAGCTAAGTTAATGCAACAATCAGGAAGGGAGAAAAAAGCAAAAATTGTGCGCTGATTACTTTGTCCTTTGAGATCATGTAAGTAGGTCTCAATTCATCAACAGCCAGCAGAGAAAGAGCACTGATTTTTAGCAGTAGCACCTAGGAGGATTTCACTCACTGCCCTGCCAGTCACAAAAACAAGGTACAGAGAGCTCCCCATTTCGCAGATGGGTACATTGACATCCAGGAACTAGTATGTGATTTCAGTCTTTCTATATAACAGTGGCAGAAACAATTTCCAAGGCTGCTTTAGCAGTTACTGCCCAGATTCTTTAAAGTCCCTCTGTCAGTTCCCAGCAGTTTGGACTGGTGGCATGAGCAGCATCTAGCATAAGACCCAACTTTTGGTGCCATACTGCTCTTTGAAAGGCACCTTCCTCAGCTACTAAAGTATGATCGGAGAAGGGGGTACTGACAGCAGTTATCAAAGCAGAGACTAGCTGTACTCCCAAGATCTAAAGAAAATTAAGCTGGTGTAACTCAGAGACAAACTTTCATGCAAATGTCACCTGAAGACACGGCTGACCCCTGTGAGCTTGGGTTTGCTTGCTGGCACACTGCAAGGCCAAGTCTGCTTGGGCTTTATAGGCTTTCTCAGCCCTGGAGCGAGGAGCTCTTCTCACAGTCCTGCTGGAGAGCAGACAACCTCTGCAGGTACCGCGCAAGACCTGAAGTCACATGGAGACTCTTTCTGTGTCACTCCTCCATTCAGAAGTGCAACTGAGGAAAAAAGTTGAAAAGCCCATTTTCTTAGGTCTCGGCCTTCTTGCCACACTAGTTAGCTTCCCAAAAATGTGCCAGCAAGGGTTTCCCATGCCTTCTTGCTGGGCCAGTTCCCAAGAGGCAGGGTCTCACTCTTGTATAACAAGGTGCCTTTGCCCTATCCTGAGTGGGAGGCCTCAAAAGGACTGGCTTGAGCTCACACTCGCCTACTCAGTGGACATATGTGGTGTTTATAGTCATCATTTCATGTTCTCCCACCTGGAGCTTGACATTCTCAGGAGCATGCCCGGGTGCTGGGGCAGCTGTTGCTCTGTGAGGCAGACTGGATATGGTGGGCCATGCCATGCTCACCCACCGTGACCTTATTCCAGAGATTGGTCTGCCAGTGCCCTTCATCTACAACCAAGCTAATCAAAGCCTGTGACTACCCTTCCTTCATGCCTGAGCTCCATTTGTGGGGAGAGTGGAAAGGGGATACGATAATTCTTTTTAAACACCCAAGAGGGAGAAGAGCAATTTAAGCACAAAGCCTAAGGACAAATGGGCTATGAATAAACCAAGTCTGGAAACTAGGAAGTCCCTAATCACCAAAGGAGGAAGATGTCAAGGGGAGAACAGCCCGATGAGTTTTAAATGGACATTGACCAGGTTGTGACAGAGAGTGAATGACAAGGTCCTGGGTTTGATGACCAAAGATGTCCTTTTGCAGCCTCTGTCCCTAAATAACAGGCACCCAGGCAAGGAATCCATGGCCTAGGAAAGAAGTAACTTAGCAAGGTCCAAGTCCTCCTTTTTTATTTTGCTTTGCACATTGGGATTTACCTACATACATGAGACAAAAACCTTGCCCGAGGAAATAGGACAAGCAGTGACAGCAAAGAACTCAATTCCCCAGTCGGCCGCAGAGCAGGCGTTTGTTCCTCCCCTCCCCAGCGCCCCGGGACAGGCAGCACCCCCTCCTCAGCAGTGCTGATGGTGCTCATTCCTGCATGCTCCCTGGCACAGCTTTGGTGAAGGCCAGCTGCTGTATATGATACGTCTTTTTTCCGGGAACCCTGTCCATCCCTGGCAGGAGGCGGACTGCCGTCAGCTAGCAGACCTCTGACACCTCGAATCCTGCGCAAAGGGGGCTGTGTGTTTTTTAAAGCTTTCCTCAGTTCTTGTTTCTCATCTCCTTGGGTAAAAGGTCTTTCTTGTCTCAAGGAGCCCTCTGTTCCCCCAGGGCCCCCCCTCGCTGATCCTTCCCACGGATGCAGGGTGGGAGCTCCTGGCTCCCGCCTGCAGCATCCAGGGCTCCCTGGGGTTTCAGAGGCGCTGGCTCACACCTACTCGGTCAGAAACTCGAGAAATCTAGCTTGTTCCTGGGACCTGGAGGCGTAGGAATGATAGGGGCAATGGCCTGCGGAGGTGAACGGGCTGAATATCAAGCATGCTTCCCTCCTCCAGCACCCACTGAAAGAAACCAGCTTGCACGGGCTTCACAGTGGCATCCAGCCTTCTGTAACAAAGCAGCCTCTCTGAGGCCAGGAAAACAACAAGACAGCAGTGGCCTCACTTTTGTCCAGGGCAGCCCCCAGACTGCGCCTCTGGTCTCTGTTTTGTCAAAGGGGAGCTTAGCGGGGTGGCCCCCGGGCGCTGTCCCAGACCCCACAACGTGGGTCAGCACACGCACGCACGCCCCGGGCTGTCCTCGGCGTGCAAGCTGCCCAGCCCAGTCGGCAAAACCTCTGTGGTGCAGGGCCAGCGAGGACTGGCCCGGAGCAGTGGCAGGTGGCCCCTTCACCCTCGGGTGCTCGGCGGCACGGGCATCGGCCCCGGGTACCTCACAGCTGTGGACGCTGCACTTTGGCTTACAGCTCGCTAAAATTAGGGATGCCCAGAGCGGATAAAAATACAGCCCTAACTATGTGAAACCTTTAGGGAGGCAGCCAAAGAGCACGTCGTGTGTCTGACTGGGCTGAGCGGCTGTGCGGCAATTAAAGCCCCGGGGCGGAGGGTTTTTTCTTGGAGCGTTACCTGTGAAAGCCACCTCCGCCACAGTGACCTTTGGGTGCTCCGTATTTGGGGACTTGCCTTTTAGTCCAAGAAGCAGCCAGATCCCCGGCAGGGCAGGTTCAGCAATAAACAGCCTCTCCAGGCAGCTCAGGTGGTGGAAAAGGGCAGGAAAGTGGGACCAACAGGCTCGCCCCCGGTCCCACTGCCAGCTGGGTGTCTTCTCTAGTGGCAGCTGCTCAGCAGGCTTCTGCCCTTCCCTTTGACCACCGCTATGCTTCAGAACCTGTAATTCACCAGTCTGAATTATGCAAGAACCCAAAACATTGCTGGTGGGGTATGCAAGGGGATGCTAGAGGTGACAGCACAGCATTAGGATGGAGAGATATTCGTCCATGTTCTCCGACAAACTTCCCACCAGAGTGAACAGCAGGGAAGCCAACCGTAGCATGAAGGCATGAGTACTGCTTAAGGATTCAAAGCTCTTGGGGAAATGCCCTGGACTTTTGCCATCTCCTCCTGCTGTTCCTGAAATAAAAACCTAACATTTTAGGATTTAAAATTATCATCATTACATCAACCAGGTTCTGACCATCAATATAAACTGCAGCTTTAAAGAGAGTAGGAGAGAAAGAGTGGAGAAATGTAGATTGCTTGAGGGACGTTCCTTTACCATCTCCTGTTGCTCTCCTCCTTGCATTGCTTGAGTTTTGTTCTTCCACTGCTGCCAGCTAGGGAAAGAGAAAGCTCCCCATGCTTACGAGAAGTTTGCTCATGGTGGCTCTTACAGAGCCCTAAATGTCCCCAGTGCCCTGCTTCCCAACCTGAGCAGCTGGGGAAGATGAACCTTACTGCCTGTGGGAGCTCCAGGCAGGTGCTAGAGAAGTGGGAAGAAAATCCAGGCCACAAAGCCATAATGTCACTCCACAACGAAAACTGACCATGCTGAGACATGCAGCCCCCCAAGACCCATTTGTAGCTCTCTGCTGGATTTTGTCTGCCATTTAGTAGCAAAATTGACACCAAATGCAAGGTTTGGCACAATCAGTGTTGTCTGCAGCTGGAATAGGAGTGTGGTCAGGCAGCCAGTGACGCTTCTGCTGCGTTGTAACCTAGGGTTTCAGAAGGACCCTGTGGGCCCTCTTAGATCTCCCAAAACTTGGCAGCATTACATGTAGGTTCAGATAGGTAGGGTAGGTGTGAAGCTGAGATGTTCTGGCAGGGAGTTATTTCTTTCCATCCCCATTCAGATTGCCTGTAACTGTTGACACCATCCAAGATGAGGTGGTGCTTTCTTACTTGGTGGTACAGAAACTTCACTTTGGGCTGGCACCTCTCACACATCCCAGAGAGCCATGCACTCCCTCATGCTTACCCAAATCCAAGTATGGCTATTAGCTGAGGGAAGTGGGAAAAAGGAGTGCTCCCAAACTGGCACTGCCTTTTCCCAAGGTTACAGAGGGCACAGCTTGTGATCCTAGAAAGTGTGCGTTGCAAAGGCTCCAAGCACGCGAGAGGAAGGCTGCAAACTGTGCATGAGATACGAGATTAGAAGTGACTGTGGTCTTCGCTCATGGTATAAGCCAGCTCTGCCTGCCCAAAGCTCCTGCTACACACCAGGGACTGCATGACCAGTTAGGTTCAGTTCTTCCAGAGCAGTTTCTCCCCTCCATCTCCCCATGCAGCTGTTGAAGCTAAATTACTTGCTATGGAGGCTGACACAAAGGCAAGGGCTCTGGGCCGGCCAAGGCTTCAAGTGGTATGAGTTTAAAGAGAGGAGGAGGAGGGGCTGTGTTCTTACATTACAACTGCCTCTGTCTCAAGGTCCCGAGCCAAGAGGATCGTCAAGATTAGAAACATTATCTGCATTCAAATCCCACTAGCATTATGGAATCAGAAAATACTGTAAGGGGATATATAACTGCTTGATACTGTAATGAGCAGGGGGCAACTAGCCAAGCTGCTCTGCCTCAGGCATACTCTGTTCTGCTGCCTTAAGGGTTTCAAATATAGGTGTGGGAATACATCCTCACCTAAGCACTGGTCAGACTTACCTGCCACAGTGGAAAGCAAGAAAAGCTTGGGCAGGAGCAATTTCCAGTCCCTGCATAGCTGGCACTTGAAAAAGCCATCATAGGTACTGACACCCTGCAAAGGTCTCCTGCCTCCGGGCTCTGCCACAGTGGAACAAGCTCCCGAGACTCTCATGCTACATAAAGATTTCTCTGGTGCAGGACTCCGGTGCTCTGCAGATGGGCACAGGCTGTACCCCTCACCTCATTATTTCATAAGCATGGAAGTCACGCACTGTGGCACGTCTTCTCTTGGGACTGGCCTCTTTAGGGGAACATCTCCAAGCACTCGTACCCATGGTACGTGCACCTCCCAGAGACAGTCTTGGTAGACATGGTCACACAAGCCCTGCCACACCAACAGGCACACCTCCAGCATTACTGTGACCTTTTTTGCCTCCCGAGCCCTAATGAAGTGCACACTGCCACAGTCTCACACAGAGCGGCTTTCATCCCCTCACCCGCATTTTCTAGACATGTATGCTTTTTCCCAGCAAGCTCCCATGCCCACAGCTACATGGCTGCACCCACACCCCTCCAAAGAGCTACCTCACGTATGCTGCATGCTGACACATGTTACTCCCAGTCAATGCCTCCTCCCTCGCAAACATTCCTGCTTACACCCAACCACTTTCCTGTAGCAGGTGTTGCAGCTTTTCTGCACGTTTCTGAGCTTCTTCAAACACCCCCAAGAAACCCTAACCATCTCCTGTATGCAGGAGTCAAGAACTATTGGGCTTAAACTGCCTTGACTTTGTCTGGCACTTGGCGAACGTAGCTGTAAGTATCTAGATCAAGTATGGACTGGACGTGACTGGACAGCCTTCTTCCCTTGGGCTTTCTGTGTTTTACCTCTGGTCACAATGCAGCCAGAGCCTCAGGCATTGACTCTGAGGAACCTCTTGCTTGTCTACGCAACTGCCTTGGTGCAGGGACTTGCTGACAATGTTCTCTAAAGATAATAATCACACAGGCTCCATTTCTTTGTCCAGTAAAGGCAGACGCCCATAATGGGGAACAGAAAACAGCATGTCCCACCACTGTCTGCTTGCAGATGCCTAGGGAGCTCACAAGAGGTGCCCTTCTCTCTCTCTGTTATTGGGTACCAGCTGCTCTCAGGTGTTCTAACATGGATAGCCGTGGCCTGAGCCAGGAGATGGGATGCCAGACTGGTCAGACCACTGCTCAGATGCCTTGTTAATGGATGTGCAAACATGGACCAGTGGTTTGCCCCTTACAGGCAGTATCCCCTGTAAGCACAAGCCCTAAACGTTCAGCCTCACCTTTATTTCAAAGCACTGGCAGAGAGCAAGGAAAGCATGGAGAGACCATGTGTTTTCTGCATAACAGGGAGCCCCCCTTTTACCTCACATGGTGGCATTTCCCCCTGAAGACAACAGGCCAGCAGCCACAGGGGGGTTAAGGTTGCAGCGATGCTGTGATGCTGTGATGGTCAGTGGAGAATGCCCTTCTGGAGGGCTTTGGAACAGGACTGGGGACACGTATTTGTTGGAAAGGAGAAGACAGCCATGTTGTCCATCGCTCCCCTTCACCCAAACATGGTCTTCAAGACCTGATTACCAGGGTACCCGCTATGTCCCCCAGGATTTTGCGGAAGGGCTGGACACTGCCAGTATGGGGGGCTGGCTGGCCCCGCAATGCCCCGGGGCGCAGGCGAGGGGGTTGCCCCAACACTTTTGCTCCCCAACACCTTTAATCACCGCTTGCTGTTGCAGCAGCCAGGAGCAGGCGGAGGCTATTTATAGCAGGGAGCCAAGGGGCCGCGGGGGCAGTGCCGCTGGGTGACATTCAAACTGGCTTTAAGGCCGGGGAAAGGGTGCCAAAATGGGTCCTGGGGGAGGGCATTACTCATAAATCAGCCTTCCATCCCTCTGGCCACTTTTCTTCTTCCCCCCTTCAGCCTCCCACCACCGAGCTGTGCCCTAATAAGGACATTCCTGTCCCAGAGGCCCCCGATCCCTCATCCCCATCAGCCCCCTTCATCCGGCAGGGTTGGGAGGGGGGACAGCAAGAAGACCATCAGCATGAGAGGCATTTGTGGAGCAGGGAGGGAGAGGGAAGAAGAGGGGGCTCTTACAGCTGCTTGGTGGTCTCAGAGCATCATTACTGCCTTGTGGGGTCTCTGCCATGCTTGTGGTGGGGCTAAGTCAGTCATCTGGTGAGTAAGGGAGCTCATTTCCCAGGGTCACTGCTTCTCTACGGAGCCTGTCTGGAATTCACAGGGTCTCACCCAGGAACGCTCCCACCACAGGGCACTTGCAGAGCATCTCTCCTTTCCTCACATATCTATTTTCACAAAACAGGCAGGAACTCGATATCTTCAAGTCGCCCCTTCATCAAAAATAGTGGGAATGGGGGGGCACTGATTTCCCAAGCTGCAAGGAGGCAAATGCAGGAATGGCTGGGATTAGACTCATTTCTTTAGGAAAAAGAAGGGACCAGGAACTGGTAAGTGACTGAAGCTTGGACAGGAGACATGATTTAAAGCATTTGGTAGGAAAAGGGACCACTTCTGCAAAGCCAGGAGTCCCCCTGCTTCATTTTGCTGGGAGCCTGCTTTGACCACTCCATCACATGTCTGAAAGAAACGTGATGATGCAGTGCTCCGCATCCCCTCCAATTTGCAGCCACTGCTGCCTGACACCAAGCACTTTCAGAGTTAAAACATCCATGGTGCCCACATGTCATGTTCCCCCACAGGAGGCCACCAAGGCACAACAGAGGAGACAGCTTTTTCTTTGTGTTGGTGGCACAGGTCTTTCTCCCAGCCATGCCCGTTGCTTTGGTGTCCCTGATTCAGCCAGGGCCCTCTCCCAATGCCTGGGTGTCAAACAGCAGTTAGCAGCACGTGGTATCGCCAGAAAACTCGGTGCTGCGACACAGTGGGAAGAAACCCAACCCTTGTGACCTCCGGGCAGCGTTATCTCAGCTGGGAGGCAGCATGTGACACATCCCACCCATTGGTGCTGTCCAAAAGCAGAATATGGGTCACTTGTGTCTGTCGTGCCATGCTAGCACGGCATGATGCCCTTTAGCTGCCCTGTGGTGTTAGTGCCACTAATGTTGGGCTCTCTGGTTCCTCCCACAGCTGGCAGCTCAGGTCCTGGAGCCCAGAAGCATCGGCTTTGGGATGGTGGACTCCAAGAAGGATGCCAAACTTGCTAAAAAGCTAGGTAAGTCAGTCCCTTATCTGGTATCTTTGGAATAGCTTGGAGAGGGTGTTGGAGTGATGCCCAACAGCCAGCACCATAGAGGGCAGCCACATCCTTGTCACCAGGATGTGGAGGGTGATGGTGGCAATTGCACACTGACCCCCTGCCCACCCCAACATGGGCAGGATCAAGTCGGGGGGGGCAAGGATGAGAGGGGTGAGCTGGCATGATTCCAGTAAAAACCTTCCTGGCTGAGAGTGGCAAAACCAAACCAAATCAAGTCAAAAAGAAAGACAATTCGCGCCACAGCCATGAGAGGGTGGAAGCTCACTGCTTGCTGAGCAGAGACCATAGATAGATGTCATGGAGTACCTCCGTGCTCTTCCTGCACAGAGACAGGTCTGACACAGCAGTGCAGAGTCAAAACCTACAGGGGCATCACATAGGTCCCCAAATGTCACCAGCCCCATGGCAGAGTGACCCCCAGCCACTAATTGGGGAGCCACAGCCTTGCAATGGTCTGGCAGCCAGGTGCCAACCCTTCCTGACTTGCTACCCAGAGCAGAAGAGGAAACCTCGTGTAAAGGTGCAAGGCTGCTGCATTGCCCACCCCTGGAAACAGCTGCCTTCCAGGGCTGGTGGTTCCTTCATATTTTAGCCCACAAAGCACATAAATACAAGAGCACCTAAATATACCACCAGACTTAACATCAGAGACTCTTTAAGCATACTGGACTCAATACTGGACTGTAATTTTCTTTCCTAAATTAGATGCCAAGTGTTCTGGTAGAAGCTAAACTAAAGCTGAGAGCTTCTGCCTCTCCAAGAAGGAACAAACTACAAACTACCTTGACCTGTGGTACCCTGCCATCATACATTGCAGGAGCTTAGTGCTGCTGATTTTTGAGCCTCCAACCAAAAAACTGTGGCAACCAGTCCTCAGTCCAGTGAGATGTCATTCAAATCTGCCAGCCTTCCATCTGTGGCATCTCTGCCATGGGTTTCTAAACCTTTTGCCAAGGCTAGCTAAGCTGCAAAGAGTTTGAAGCTCGCTTTGACTTCCAGCTCACTGTTTATGTTCACATAGTTCAGCCTTCTCTGGGCAGAGACCACAGCCCGCATCAAAATCCATTTTCCATCTAGTGTCAGGTTGTTCAAATCTGGGGTGTCAGTTAAAGCCCAGCACTATTTATTGCAATATAGATAGCCAAGCTACAACAAGTTCTCGGTACAGAATTTTTCCAGCTGAGGTCAAACTGTGACCTGAGTGAAAATATTCAACATTTGGGAAGAAGATAGTAGAAGTTCTGGCTGAGGTCTGTGCCTCGTGCCATGAAATATCAGCCAGGACATTGCTCAGGTTGCTTCCAACTGGACCAACTCAGTGAATTGACAATTGCCGTTTCCCAGGAGGCGTTGCTAGAGTAACAAGTGACATGCTCTGTAGTTAAAAATGCTTCTAGTGACATGTTGACTACATTATGTTTCCTGTCTCCTTCTCTCAGGCTTGGTTGAAGAGGGAAGTCTCTATGTCTTCAAGGAGGAGCGGTTGATTGAATTTGATGGGGAACTGGCCACGGATGTCTTGGTGGAATTCCTCTTGGATGTAAGCACAGATAAGCTCAGAGCTAGATAAAGCCTCTCAGAGAAGACCTTGCAAATACTCGCAAATAAAAACCACGAGTTTATTTGAAATTCCATCCCTGTTTGCTACACACTGGTAGAGATGACATTTACCAGCTTCCCAAATATTTGTCTGATCGTGAGTTCCCAGGAAAGCTGGTACCTTTATATGCCACCAGCCACTTATATCTTAAAGAGGTTTTGCTCTCTTTTCTGCTTATGGAGTGTTTGGTTGTAAGAAAGCAACAATCCCACATAACTAATTGCTAGTCACCCACCTCAGTCAGCAAGCTGGTGTGAAAACACTTTGCCATGAGCAAAATGTTTCACCCTTTTGTGTTTTTTTTTTTAAAAAAAGAAGAGTTATTTTCAAATAATTGAGGTAGCATTCTCATAGAGCAACTAAAAAGAGCTCAATTCATTGCAAAAGGTATATGCTGCAAACTGTTTGCCCATTTCTAAACACAACTGCACATAGAGCATAGTGAGCTACTGCCTCTTCGGTGAACTTACCGAATTGCACTGCCATGAATTAGAGAAGATCAAGGCCCTGGAACTTAGTGCTCTCAGGTCATTTTGTGCACGGGCACAACTACGTACTCACCTTTGTGCCTAAATCCAAAAGAGATGCTGAGTCCTTCATCAACGCGTTGCACTTCTCTTTCTTTATGCTTTATTACCAGGAGAGGCCACAGCCCAAAATCATAGTCTTAGTCTTTGCTTTGTAGTGAAAACATTTTGCAGTGAGCAGCGGAGCCGGCAGGGTTTGTTCCCCAGGGTGGCAGGTTGCCTAAACTGTCACCTGTGTAGTAGACATAGGTGTGCTCAATTCCTTCTCACTGAGTTTCTCACTGAGTTTCCTTTCTCCAAGAGCTGCCCCCAGAGAACGGTTAGGGAAAGCAACTTGAAAGCCTGGTACAAGTACATAATCTATGCATTCACCTGATATAATCGCCAGTTTCTGACAACCAGCAATGAGACTTGCTGGGTCAAAAATTGTATCCCTGATCTTGTGCTTAGTGGCTATTTCTTCAATTTCTGTAGTTATTTTTTACCTCATTTCTATTTTGATGATGAAAGTATCCAGTTGTAATGAGTTCCGTGGCTGAATCATGCATTGCATCAAAAGAGCATTTCTATTCGTTCAGTTTATACCAGCTACCTAATAATTTCTCTGTGTGCCTACTAGCTGTTGTCCCTCAGCATCCATTTGGGATGGGACCTCTTGTAGCTTCCCCTCTTGATTCTTCAACCTATGCAGTGAACCCACTAACAGCTCCCTCTGAAGGTGACCTGCTTCTCAGTTCCTCACATTAAGGCAGAGAGCACTAAGTAGGGTTTCCAGCAGCAGAGAAAATGGGTGACCTCTTTCTCCCCACTTATGCTGCTAGTGACACACCCTGCCAGGCACAGGTTGGTGCTGCAAATTGTTGAGTTATCAAATGCATTTGTCATGGCAGCTGCTAGAAGACCCCGTGGAAATCATAAACAGCAAGCTGGAACTTCAGGCCTTTGACCAAATCGATGAGGAAATCAAACTCATCGGCTACTTCAAAGGAGAAGACTCTGAACGTAAGATGAACATGTTCCTCGTGGGGCTTGGAGCCTGGCTAGGGATGCTGGGGTCAGGCATTGGTTCTTCTGCATGAACATTAAGGGTGTGGGGGTAGATGGCAAGCTGTGACAGTGCCAAAGAAGCTGGAGGATGGGTGGGGTTGCAGGCAAGCTTCTGCTGTTGCTGTGCATGTGCCCGTTCCTACGCCATCAGTGGGGACCCTTCTGCAAGGTGTCTGCTGGCAAGAGAAGGGGGTGATTATCCAGGGTCTCCTGAAGAAAAGTATGTCTACCTCACCCAAAATCAGCTGAGGTTACAGTTACACTGGGTGAGCACCTAAAGGGAGCAAAGCTCCCCCTCTTATGAGCAGTGAGCCCAAGAAGTCAAAGACAGAGGGAAGGGGGAATAAGGCAAAAGCGACGGACACACGTTAAATACTATCTTGGCAAACACACGGCAGCAGTAAGCAGGATGCCTTAGGGCAGCCCAGCAGAGGCACTTACCTGTTTCTCCTCCCTGGACCCCAAGACTGAGAAGAGGCTGGTCCCATGCCCTGAGGGATGTGCAACTTGGAGACCATTGCTATCAAAACCATCAGCTTGAGAAACGCTCAGCTGAGCCTCTCCCCAGCAAGCCGCAGCAGTGTCCTCTGCCAGCCCCGAGCGCTCCCCCCGCTCTCCAGGCAGTGCTGGCAGCATGGACCTCACACTTGCAAGGCTTGCTTTTAGCAAAAAAAGCAGGTATTCTTACCTGAACGAGCAATGTGTCACCAGGTCTGCTGCATCACAACAGCCCAGCTACCTCTCCCTTCTGCTTTCTTACCTGCTCAAAACGGGCTGCAGGGCAGCTTGGGCAGGACTGTGCCCCTAACGCTGTTCAGTAATAAGTATTTTGAAGAAAGTTGGGAAATATCTATTGTAAAGAGCTCCCACCAGGCTGAGAGCATCCTTCCTGACCCCAGCTGAGGACCTGATACTGATAACAGTAAAAACATACCTCGTTCCTGCCCCCTCCTCCTGCAGCAGGAGGAGCATGCCAAATCATGCTTGGTGACTGTTTAGGGAATGGCAGCAATCATAAATGCTGGAGCAACTCATGTATTTCCCAGGCTGAACTACTGGTTGTGCAAGAGGGCAGCTGCAAACACCCTTATCAACAGGCTGGACTTGTAACCCCTGGACCTCCTTCTCAGGGCTGCTTATTTTGGTCCCAGTTAAGCCTGGCATTCTGGGATCTGTAGTTTTCCCAAGCACTGTGGGACTGCACAACGTGTGTCCTGTTCGCTCCACATGAAATGGTCCTTGTTTGTAAATGCTGGAAGGGTGGAAGAAACATAGTGCCATCATCTGATGTATTTTGCAATAATTTACGTTTGTTCTTCCCTAGTACCTTCTGTTCTGATCAGAGCATGGCCAGCTTCATGTGAAATCTTCTCTTCATTCCCCTTTTCTCCTTCTAGATTACAAGGCATTTGAAGAAGCCGCCGAACACTTCCAGCCATACATCAAGTTCTTTGCCACCTTCGACAAAGGGGTAAGCATCCAGGGACCTGACTGTGGGACCTCACAGCCTCCACCACCTGTTTTGCAGAAGCTCAGGACATTCCCAGATTTTATATCCGGCTCCAGCTTCTCACTTTCAGCGTTCCTGTAATTTGTGGTATTGGTGTCCACATTTGGAATTGGCCCTGTCAAAAGATGAAAGGCCATTGCCTCAGTGTGGAGGCAGGTCCTGGTCTGGGTTCGGAAACCGGGCCCATTATGTTTGCAGAACCTTGACTCTGGCCTTGCTCTGCCCCAGTGCTTGAGACCAGAAGTGTAGAAAACATCAGTGTTTTTTTAACCAAGGAAAGATCCATTCATATTTTGTTGGTGACCCCTAAGAGTACACGCTCTGAAAGAGAGCAAGCACCTTGACCTCAGCTCTGCCACTGGGGAAGACTCTGGGTAGGCAAAAAAGCACATCAGGCTCACTCACCTCTGACCATCTGCACTGCCACAGGTTGCCAAGAAGCTAGGTCTGAAGATGAATGAGGTGGACTTCTATGAACCATTTATGGACGAGCCTGTTCACATTCCTGATAAGCCATACACAGAAGAGGAGCTGGTTGAATTCGTGAAGGAGCACAAAAGGTATGTAGCGTACAGGATGCTCCTGGGCATGGAAAGTGAGTAAACATTCTGTCACTGCAGGCTTGCCCCTCTAAGGCATCCCTCTCACTAAAAATCAGGATGACAACCACCTTTTGGCAATTTGATGACCCAGGTTTGAGATCTTGGCTGGTGTTTTCCTACTCCCAGTACCTGTGCTGCAACCAGAGCTCACCACCATGGGACGGTGACAACATGGCTTCCCTCCTCCTCCCCAGTCAGCCCTCCCGCAAAGAGCAGGGTGGCTTGCAGGCAGCAGAGAGTGGGAAGCTTGCCCATGCTTTTAATTTAGGTCTGTACAGAAGATGATCTTCTCCAAGGCATCGCAGGCCAAAATCAAATTCTGTCCTGTCCCCTCCTTTCCCAAAACAGCCTCACTAATAGGTATATCCCTCTCCTGATGTCAGATACATCCACAGGCAGGCTCTGAGCTCAGATCGAGCTCTGAAGAACCGTGACGGACTAAGAGTCTCCTACTGACTACAGGTGCAGAGAGGAAGCCACTGCTGTTATGGCTGTGTTGGGCCTTGTCTGCCAAGGTGCTGAGCACCTAGAGTGTTCGATCAAGTCAGTGGGAGCTGTGGATACTCCATGTTTTTTACCATCAGGTTTAATGCACAGCTGTTTAGGGACTCGGCTACCAACAGGCTGGAAGTGACGGGAAAGGCTGACCCTCTGTAAATCCACAAGGTTAAATATATGGGCACAGCTACCTGTGAGGTGCTGTATTTTTACACCCTTAAAAATACAGCGTAGGATAGTCACACAGGCTATCTGCTGCTGCTGCAACTGCATTTCCCAGCAGGCATTCAAGGGACTAGAAAAGAGTTGAAGAAAAGCAGAGCCATCAATACTGTTAGGGGACCCCAAATCAGGCTGAGCTGGAGGTTTGTGTTTACACACAGAGGGTTTAGAGACGGGAGATCATCTACAGAGCCCGCAAGTTGCCAGACTTGGAAACAGATCTCTGATTTTTCTGAAAGATAAAGGGGTCCTCTATCTCCCATGTACCCACAGGTCACTTTGCTGACCTCCTGGACTTCCTGACTTCAGACCTTCCCATATTTTTTTCCCAAGCTCTTTCTGTCAAGCAGCAGCAGCATCACGAGGCTGGTTAAACAGAGTCAGCTAAATGCTAGCCTAATAAGGCAAGGTCCCCACCGGCACAAAATTGCAGTGGAAACCCCTGAAGTCTTACGTATTTCAAGATGCTACGTGGTGCTTGGTAAGAGCAAGGGGGTGGGCCATTTCTTTTGCCACTGCCAAGGCTCAGAAGGGAATTAAAAGAAATCTCATGAAATCAGATGCCTGAAATCCCAAACCTGCCAAGGTGCTGCCATAGCAGGGGAGAAACCCTGGGGTGAGAGTGATATGTTCCCAGCAGTTAATGCTGAGTCTCTCAGAGCAGATGGGCTTCTTCCTGCCTTGCCACCAGTAAAGGACCTAAAGCCAAAGGCTGGAAGTGGAATTAGTCAGACATGGAGATGATCAGGCCTGTAGAGAAATATGAAATGACCTCAGCACCTTCTGTGTGCTTGTTCTCTGCACACAACGCGTCAGGGTCTTCTCTGCAGGAAGGTGTAGAGGACCACTCACCTCCTCCCCCTTACACAGCAGACCTGGTCACTGCACCCCAGCCGGCAGGCATGGGGTATCCCCCCGCTGAGGTGCGAAGCCCGGCCGCCACCTCTCCAGCCCCCAAAAAGGAGCCTGATCGCATTGCTGGGGAAAGCTCCCAGGGCTCTGCTGTACCCAGGCTCTTTGGCACACTTTGAACCGCCCTTCCAAAAAGGGCTCCCTGCTGCCATGCCCAGGCAGCTTCACCACCTCTCCCTCCAGCCCTCCACAGGATTTGGGGCTTGCTGAGCTTTCACCGCAGCCTCGAGACAGGCGCTGAAGCCAGTGCCCGGGAGGACCCCGTACGCAGCCTCCCGGTGATGCTCCCCTGGCAGCTGCGGGCACCAGTGGGAAGGTTCGTCCCCTCTGGAGCAGGTCACGAAGCCAGTGCTCAGCACAGCAGAGAGGTTCTTCCAAGGTCACATAGCAGATGGCTGTCTGGCAGGGGGTGGAGGCCAGGTGCCGTGACTCTGAGGTCTCAGCCCAGATTTTGCTCTCAGTTGAATAAATACAAATTATGCAGTAGTTCCTCTGCCTGCAGAAAGAGGCCTCTGAGTTTGTGCCTGTTTCTCATGGAAAATGCTAGGGGTGGACACCCCCCCAGAAATTCTCTGTAACTGTGGTGTGGCGACGTGGGGGCTGAATTCATCTCCCTCTTACTGACCTAAACCCCTCTTACCCCTGCTCCCTCCAGCACAGGGGAGTAACCATAGTAAATCTTGAGTAACACTGCAGCAATCAGTACACATAGGTGTGATCAAGTCCTACTCACCATTTCCTTTCTCCAAGAGCTGCCCCCAGAGAATGGCTAGGGAAAGCATCTTGAAAGCCTGGTACAAACACATAATCACAGAATCACAGAATCACAGAATAGTAGGGGTTGGAAGGGACCTCTGTGGGTCATCTAGTCCAACCCCCCCACCGAAGCAGGGTCACCTACAGCAGGCTGCACA
>Ga0065711_1036714_pt1 | contig 20682 bp, 9 predicted proteins | sample Hoacrofraction12_FD_59098 | JGI IMG/M metagenome (GOLD analysis project Ga0065711, IMG submission 59098) | Hoatzin crop microbial communities from Cojedes, Venezuela - Epithelial fraction 12 v2 (version 2) | ecosystem: Host-associated > Birds > Digestive system > Esophagus > Crop | place...
GAAAAAAAAAAAAGTAAAGTCGGAAAAACCACAGCGGGCGAGGAAAAGTAGTGCAGGGGGATGGGATCTGGTAGCATGTGCTGCCCTTTTATAGGGGCATTTGTGCATGAGCAGAGCATGTCCATGTACGTGCAGTTCGTGCCGTGTGTGCTGCCTGCTTAGACAAGTCCGCTCTTGCGGACATGCTACTCTGTGCGTAAGCGCTTTCCTGCAGGTCGTTGTGGAGGTTTTTTCAGAGGCCAGGAAGAGACGACAATGGCAATGTTGACACAAAACCAATTCGTAGCAGTCTTCTACAGTCTTCTTCCACTGTTTTCGAACAGAGAGCTCCAGAGCTCATGCTGAATTCATTACATGCATGTGTGTGAGTGTTACAGAGAGTGAATGATGATACAAAGCTGGTGTTGAGAACAGGACAGAGATAGTGTTTTGATGGGCACCATAGGTGTACCTGGAATGCCCTCAGAGAACAGTGGCTAGACAACTTTTGGTCCTACAGCCTTTCATAGCCTTCTGAACAACTCCAGAGCAGCCCATGCTACAGTGTTCAAGAGATAATGAAAACATGACTTCACTGTATTGCTTAAGAATTGGATATCTTTTCTTGGATATTGATATTTTTTTCTATCTTTACAAACAACAAGTAGGATTCATGCTAGGTATGGAATAAGGAACACAGTTAATACTGAAGATCTCCTATAATGTTCCTGAAGTCCAAGTTTGTCACTTTCTATTTTTCCTTTTTTTTTTTTTTTTTTCAACTTAACTTATATCAGTTTAACAGCCTACTTTTTGGAAATAATGCAATAGATTTCACCAAAACTTTACTGATTTGGAATTATCTGGATTCATAACCACATTTTTTGAGAAATAAGTAAATATAAAAAATGTTGCACTAAAATAAAATAAAAAAGAACCCAGGTTCTAAATTTTTTTTTCAGATTTTTTTGTGTGTGTGTCTGTGATCAGATGTGGTAATGCTATTCTGCTTTATGATTATTAGGGGTTTTTTTTAAATAATTGTGGAGTAATTAGTCTCCCTTTCTTGTCATATCTTTGCTGTTCCAGAAAACATAGTAATAATTTATCTCCAAGATAGCTGGATCTCTTGGTTCTTAGTACTGCTACAGGGCTTGCAGGTACTTTGGAAGGGTATCTGTCCAATTAATTTGCTCAGTGAGAATGTGATTTAGGGCTGAAGAAGTTAATTCTTCAATCACTTATAACTGAAAGGTCATTTGATTAACACCACATTATACCTGCTGTCAGTAGAAAACTGACATCATTGCCTGACATGCAAATTGAAGGATAGATATCGTAAGCATATCCTCTGTTCAATTAAAAGTACACACATGGCTAGATTGTAAGTTTTCACTGCTTTTGCAGATCTCCACATTTTAATGACTAGAACAATGAAATGAGCAGAGACTGCAGCATCAGTACTTGTCGCTAATGTCTGTTATGTTCTCTTTTAAAAGGTTGAAGGCAAGAATGACACCTTCTTATCCATATTTTTCTGCTACCTATGCAAAAAAATACCTTATTGCTCAGGAATTATATTCTCAAGGGTATTAATGTTAGTTAGCCATCTCAGTATCATTAGAAAACTATTCCTCATTCAAAACCGTATTTTGCATCCATTTTTGCAGACTGAAAATAGAGGGAATGTTTACTTTAAATTTACATAACACCAGCTGAATTGTTTTCTAGGATCCTACCTGTTTAGCCTTGTTCATCCTTACTGAAGGAAAGGACCATGGTAGTTATTTAATAATACCTACTTATCATTATTTATTCTTGATATAATTTTATAACAATGTTATATCCTTGTTCATTTACCTATTAATACGTAATTCTAAGGTTTATAATTATTACCTTTTCACTAATGATAAACCTAACCACACAGTGACTGCTAGATCAAACTTACAATAATTTCACCATGAATTGTCTACAGACAAAAAATACAGCCCACTCTTAGAAACACAAAAGAGTAATTTCACTCGCAAATAACCTTACGAAGTTCAAAAAAAGGTAACTTTATGAATACTGATGCTGAAATATTTTCTTCTGCTTTTGCATATTAGATTAGGACTACAGCTAGGACTATATCTTTTATGTTTCATAATGTTTAATTTCACATTTCAGAAAACATTTTGGTTTTTAGATATTTCTCATTAGTTTAATCAAAGAGAGGTTCTCAGGAAAAAAATAATTCTTTAAATAGCAAGTCCTAATTTTCTGATATTTTTTTCCGTGAATACATACTTCAACTTTTTTCCTAGCATATTTCACTACCAGTTTTGTACAGCTATATGTCAAATCTTCAATTAAGAAAACAAAAGTCCAGTAGAATAAAGTGAATAAGTCTATATTAAGCTTGCATTTGGATCTGTCTTGAAGAACATACGCTCTGTTGGCATAGCTCTACTTTTGAATCCTCAGAGAAGAGAGAGAAATCATTGTGCTATTTGGAGTCTGTGCTGCTGTGCTGTGTTAAAACATTTTAATTGAGTCCCCACAACTGTAGAGAGAAGATTTTGTGAATTTTCTTTTCCAGAATATCCAAAGTATTTCTTCTTGATAATTGTCCTTTATTTTTTACTTGTAGTTCACTTCTCACAGCAGTAGGTCAGTGAAAGGCAAACACAAATAATTCTCTAAATATTGCTCCAATCTGTTTTATGGTTGTTCATACAGCAGTCAGATATTATCTCCGTCCTAAAATGCTTCGTTATTGCAATATCTTCTTTTGGCTTTTTTGTTACATAACTCATTGACTTCTGCTAATTTTACTTTTTTTGCCATTTCTGTTTTTTGAAGACTGCAAAAAAAAGAAATAAGCAAAAAAATAGAGTACACTCACTATTTTCCTACTGGTTACTGCTGATTTGTTTTTCAGAGGCAAAGCCAGTGAAAGGGACAAAACACTGGAATCAAGCTCCCAGATATCCTTACTTTTGGTTAGTCACCTGCTGTATGTTCCACTTTAAAATGTCTGAGTCCATTTATTGGGCTGCACTGAATATTCAGTCTATCTGTTTATAAGAATGTACATTGTCTTAATTAACATGTATGTTCATTTTGTATGCTGTTTTTTCTGGCTTTTTACACTGAGTTTGGAGGAGGGGTGTCTGCTTTGCTTTTACGGTTCATCATCTTTCTCTGTTTCTCATTCACTTTAGATGATCTTTCATTCACTCATTGTATCTTTTCTTCCCTCCCTTACCCCATAGGTTCATTGCTATTGTTGGGTGCTGTTCCCTGGGTGCGGAGTTCAGATTTTGGGGTGGCCTGATGCTCCTCCTTCCAACTGAAAAATTTTTCACTGTTATCATTAGAATTAGGTATTCAAGAGTGACAGGAAAGAAAGGTGAAAGACGCTTGCAGAAAGAAGATCCACCCTTGTGAAAGGAGCAGGGTTTTTCAAATACAGTTGACATTGAGAGGTTGGGAGGTAATCAGGAAGAGGCACCTGCTGGTTCCCAAGAAACCTGATGTTTTTTCCAGCACATTTATTTATCTTTTTCCACAATTTTAATATAATTTTAAACTTCCAGGCTTGTTTGATACTGTAAATAGAAATAGAAAAAAAAATTCTGTTTACTAAAATTCTAATCCGGTTGGCACAAAAAAAGTATGGGAAGTTTTTCAAAGAACTTATTATCAGGAGGACACAGCTAATTTTTGAATGCCTTTTAACCCAAACAAATGGCAGTTTCAAAACCCTTTCAATAATTTTTTATTTGAATCTAAACCCAGATTTTGTCTATTCCAGTTAACTTACCACTGTAAGCTCTAACAAGCACTGATTTTTTCCGTTTCAAATTTTTGGATGAAGTGGTTACTGAAGTAAAGATCTAAGAAGAGTCTTCAGCTCTGTGCTGCAGTCCTTGTTTTTTTGGAATCTGGCTCACAGCCCTTAGTGAGATGTGTAAATCCGAAATCAGTGAAGACACAGGTATACTAAAGTGAGATCTGCACAAATGTACATATTCAGTCCCGCGGAGATGGTAACTTCTCACTGCTATTCAGTCATTCAGTTGGTAGTGCATTCAGGATGTAGGAAATGGCAGTTTAACTCCCTTTGTTTCACAACTCACCTTTCCAAAACTCCCAGTCCTGGGCTGAAGTACTGGAGCAACTGTAGGCAGGCACTAGAATACATACACAATGCTCCTTTCTCCCAGGCCCCACTGTGTTATTCCCATTGGATGCCTTTAGAATTGCTGATTCTGCTATAACTGAAGTAAGGGAAGGCTATATTCAAAACATTCTGCTCAGTGCTGCAGTCGCACATACGTTTGAATCAGGACCAAGGCACCTTAATATCCAAAGACTGGATTAAAAATTAGGGGCTTTTAAGAAGACTGATGGGTTTCATTTATTTTCCTTTGATTTTGCACCTTCAAGTTTCTTTATTTTGAAGTTTTCTTTGCAGGCAGGAAAAGGGAAGTCTACCTCTCAAAAATAAGTTCTGATATTTTCAGGTGGTCAAAAAGATCTTAGAAGCTGCCTTTTTAAGAGGAAAAAAAAATCCTAAACTAAATAAAATACCATGAGGGAAGCGATAAAAATCTCAAACCTCACTGCAGTGATTATTTGTTATTTCAAGGGCAAGCTGAGCCCTCTCAAGATGACGAGCCCTCCCAAAGGCTGAGTTTTCCAAAAGGCTGATGTTGGGAAGGCTCATCCTTTTGCAGGGCTTGGACTTTTGTTGGGCTTGGCCTTTTGTAGGGCTCGGCCTTTGAGAGTGCTTGGCCTTTGAGCGGGATGCTTTTTTTTTTGATCTAAATAAGATGTCTTGATTTAAATGGTTTCCACTTTTTGCCTATGTACAATCTACCTGTTACAATATTCAGAAACATCTCTTAGGAATTATGTTCTAAGAGAAACAGAAAAAATCCCTTTTCCAAATTTTTATATAGAAGTGATGGCTTGCTACACCGCTTGTCTGGCAGAACCTAAGCTCACAGAGACAGCATTGTGAATCGTGTTTATTTTGCATATTTTAAAACTATCATGTCAAAGGAGTGGTCAAGTGCGCAGGTGCAGATTATTACAACCACAAGCCTTATGAACAGGCTAATTAACTGAGCTGTAGAAAAAAAATAGCACATTACAATGATCATAATGCAAAAATCTGACGTTCAAAACAGCGTGAAACTGACATTTCTAATGGAAAAATTGTCCAGGAATAATAAAACAGAACTATTTTTCCCTCCCCTCTGGCTTTCAAAAACAGTATTTTATACAAAGCACCATAGCTGACTCTTCTAACACAGCCTATGTTTAAGTTTCAGTAGAATTCCAGAGGCTGTTTCCTTGTTTTGTGATTAAAAATTGTTGTTGAAGCATTTTCAAAATACTGTAATTAATTTAATTTGTCTACATGAATAGACTATGTGGTGCAGCCAATTAACATCCAGTATTTTGGCCCTAGGGCTTCAGTCTGAAACATTGTTTAGACAGGAACTAATGCAATTATCCTTATATGAATGCTCTGAAGGAGATAGGAAGCAAATGCCAATTTGATCTCTTTACATGGGCAAAGAGACACTTCTCTACACGTAATCAAAGTGGAAACATTTTCAATAATGTATGCAGCCTAACTAAAAGTTCAATTGAAACAATTATAAGGATCTTTACAGATGAACTTTATGAAAGACTATTTTTGCAGATAAATTTTAGGAGTCTCGCAGAAATGTTATAAAATGATAACATTTATATATTAATCTATTTTATCTTTAAAGTTCTTTTCTTGCAGCTGCTTAGTCTTGCTGCTTTTCTTTTGAAAGACGGTTGCAAAAGGAACATTTTCTCTTTTTTTATCCTATCACTTCTTTTAGCATGGCGGTTTCTAGACTATAGCATAAAAGATGATTTTTGTGTTCTGCAGCCTGTGAAGATATCCTACACTGGTACTAGGTTACAGCTTCATTTCTGCTTCCTTCAGTATTGACAAACAGACTGTCCAAATTCAACATATTTTTCTAAGATTCTTGGGCTAACCCTTGCAACATGTTATCTTAGAGGGATCTATGCAACGCTAACCCAAGGTACTGTTCTGGATTTTCAGGATTATTTTAGGTACTAATTTGTTTTAAATTATAGTGGGGAATTCACTCTAGACACAATAGCTCCAGCATTAAGGAAGGAAAGCAAAGTTTCCTTGTTATGTACTGACCCTAGTTGTCAGATTCCAAAATCTATTACTCAGGAACACGTCAGAAGGCACAAAACCCACCCAAATGAGCATGAGAAACACATAAATATCCATCCTCCTCCATTAGTATCAGTTTTAGTTCCTATACTACATATCGTAGGAGCTCTACTGACCAACAAGTGGTTGAGAACAAATTTGCTTTGTCAGAAGAACCTCTCAACTCAGAAGCAGAGTGAAAAATAGTATATCCAACTGTTATGCTGTTCTGTCAGTTGGAGACTTTGGGAATAATTTTATACATTTTATTGCAGTTTTTGTATCAATCATTTTAGTAATTAGACTATACAGCTAACCTTATTTTTCTTGAATATGAAGGACAGATTACTTCGGGTGATAGCAGAAGGAGTGGTAATTATTGCTGTTTTTCCATGAAACAAGACTAGATTAAGGGAGCTTTACTGTGTTTTCGGTTACCTCTGGATGCCGGCTTGGGAACACAGGCCAAGACACTTTCTTTCATTGTTGCTTTTGCAGTGGATTCTACTTTCACCACCTGCACAAGCCTGTTTACTTTGAGCAGAAAGAAACTGCAAAATTTGACTTTAACAGTTCCACTTGCAGAAAGCTTAGTTTATGACATCCTAGTATTCAGACTGTAGCTGTCATCTGCTCTTTTGTGAACTGTCTTCATTCTGTTTAGTTGCTTTAAATGGTCTGATAAACTGAAGACATTTAGGAAAGTCAGACATTGGATTCAAACCTCTTCACAGCTTTCATTTCTGCAGTTTTTCCTGTTCAGCTTCTTTCCCCTCACATCCCCTGCCCCATGCTTTTTCAGATGGAATGAATCTTTTTGACTAAATACAGGGCTGTGGATGTTCAGTGTTTATTACTGTAACTCTCCAGCCACAGGACCTGCAGTAAAAAGGAATTGTTAAGTAGGTATGGATTTATCAGTTAGGCTAAAAAGATCATGGTGTAGTGCTACCAAATAAGTTACACAAGTTCACGGTGACAGCATACGGAAGAGATCATGCTGTCAATGCCATGGCCAATTTTATTACACCTGCATTGCCCCAGACAAGTGTCTACTAGTAACATTGTTTTCTTTCCCTATGCAAACTTAGAAGACTGCTCAGGTCAGATAGTCCCTTTAAAGACTGAACAGATTCTGCTGCTCTGGGGAAGCCTTTTGAAATCTTTGACCCAAAAGTATCTTCCTGAACAGCATTTCAGTCTTCTCACATCAGAATTTCTTCACCAGAGTTTCTACTCTTGATCACAACAGCATTATTACTTGGGGTGTGAGAAAGTGCAAACACAAAGTCTGAACTCTCACTATCATATCTACTTTGGTTTTTGAATGACGTTTTGGCCAACATAATCATGATAAGGAGGACTTTTCCCCAGTTTAACACATCCAACTCCATTTAAGGTGTTAATGGCTAAATTTATATATAAAATATGAAGATGCTTTCACTTTATCTGAAATAAAGTGTATGGTTTATTTTCTCTTATGCAGATGAGAAAATTAAAGCCTAAAGAGAATTTATATGAATTTTTGGTGAGCAGAACAACTAGTGGCATAACTAGAAACATAATTAAAGACATTCCCCTTTTCAGTATACTTTCTTCTGTTAAGAAAATATTTACTTCATACTTCATATTTTCTTTCATATTTTTTTCCTCTTTTAATCCACTTGTTCCATTTGGCAATTTGCCCACAGTCTGGGCTTTCCATGTAAACTTTTTTCTGCAATTGTTTTTCTGTTCTTTCCACTGTTTTCTACAACTTTTTATCTCCTTTTGTTCCCTCATAGATCTGGAAACATGCTCATATTCAGTCTTCGTGATGTTCTCTCTTGAGCCTAAAATCTCCTGATTATTACATTACTATACCTCCAAGAGGAGGGTCTGGAAATGCTTACAGTACACGGTATACTGTGAGAATATGAGCTGCCAGTTTCAGAGCCTGCCTTGCAAAACAGAATCTCAGAAAAGTACAAGGAAGAGCAACCTCTACTTTGGAGATCCAACACAAGCTCACTAATGAATTTGTCTACGAAGCTCTACTGAAACTTTGATGTTTCTGGGAAAACTGCTAAAGACAGCTCTGAACAGTTTCAACTTAAAATAGAGCAAGAGACCTGACGCATTTAAATGCTTCAGCACTTTTACATGGCAATTCAGCAGGGGTCTTTTGGGATCGTGGCATTAGATGTGGGTCTATATTCTAAGTAAACTTAAGAACACAGACACCACGTGTTCCAAAACTTAAATATCCACTGAAGAGTTACCTCTCAAAAATCCTATAAAAGATTTAGATTCCTTATTATGGAACTACATTTACAGCCATCTGAGCAACTATGTAGAAATAATGATCCTCTTTTGATGAACAGCATAGGGTCTGAGTCCAAACACAAACTGGATTGTTTTTGGCTAGTTCAGGCAAGAACCTTTCCTGGTACAAGGAGAGGCTAAATACTACGGGCTAAGCTCATGCTAATCAGAGTGGTCTTATTAAAATCAAGAAAGATGGGTTACATTATACCAGTTCAAGATTTTTTGCGTATCTGATTTATGGTTATTGTTATTATTTTTTTGTTATTAATTTTTTCCAGGTGATATGTAAAATACACTATAGAAATTCATAGCCTATTTCAATGGCTCTTCATTTCAGCACTTTAATGTTTTCAGTTTACAGCCTTACATATTTTCCAGGGGTGATCTCCTTTTGGGAATTTCCTATTCACTAATCATCATTTAGCATAAAAGAAATTTCTCTTAGCTAACTTTTAGGGTCTCTTAGCTTTTTTCTCTTAGCTACCTTTTAGGACCTTTTAGACAAGTAGTCTACAGATTCATCAGATTCTGACTACAAGTTGAAAATAGAAGCTATGTTGATAAGGCTAGGCTGACAAAATACTTTTGGGTGTGTTAAAATACTGAATTACAGATATGTAATAAGAAGTAACAAAATTTAAAACAGTGTCTATCTGAGGCGTCATCCTTGGACACACTCAGTCTTAGTTTCCAGATTTTTTTCTGTGTCAGCATAGATTATTGTCCACCTTCAGCCCTTATAACAGTGGGTTCCTGAGGATTACTTGTTTGTTTGTTTGTTTGGGATTTTTTTGCATTAGACAAAGGGTCAGATTTGGCATCCAGATGTTACTTTTATCAAGAAAGCCCCCTATGCTGTGTGGAATACTGTACCATCATGATAGATAGATTATGTTGAAACATACCAATCTGACTGACTTTATGGTAGATGGCAAAAGAATTGGACTGATTTTTAGAGGAAGCTGTTAGAGAATAAGAATTTCCATTGGTGTCCTATCACAAGAATGGATATAGATGAGATGATTATACTCTGTCTAGACTTTTATCAGGCTTGATTATAATACATGTTTGGGGACACACAAGTACCTCTGGCCATCTGATCTCACAGCTAAAAGTATGAAGGTGTGTGATATGAAGATTCTATTCTTACAGCACACAAGGTGTATCAGGTTCTGCTGGGCGTCTTAAATGAGTCTGTTAAGAATACATGGTAATGGAGTTTCTGGATCCTCCATAGTAAATTCACACTGTCTGGTGGCTCTTCAGGTCACCTGCAAATTAGCAGTGGGGTCTCTGAATATTTTCCCTTGGAAAAGGGAAGCCCAGTGCTTAATGGCTTCATTACATGTACAGTTAGTAGGTTTCAAGTGAATATTAGCTCTCTGCAAATAGTAGCATCCTGTGAAGAAGATACAACCACCCCGTATCCTGGTGAGAAAGCAATTATGGAGATCAGTCTTGGAACAGAAATGAAGGATTATCCATCACAGTGATCCTTGTACAGAGTCAAGTTATTGTCTCAGGCAGACCAACACAAGCACATTCAGATCTTTCTATGGAGGACACGGGGTTCAGCCACAACCAAAGAATCGGAATCAGGCCCATTAGCTGTATTTCTTAAAAAGAAAATCTATTCAGATAAAACTTCTAAGGATCAGAGGTTTGTTGCTGATAACAGAGAAGGGTGATTGTATATGGGAAGCATGCTTTCTTTTATAGATCTTAACAGAAGAAAGTTATTTAATGTAGCTTTGGATGGAAAATTCCAGCCAGATATATTTTCCTAGATTCACATGAACCTCTGAGCAAAAGCAGGAGAAAGGGACATTTAATATTTGTGTTTTTCTGATCTCCGGTTTCAGGATGTAGAAGGAATCATCTCTGGAAGAGTTCTCATACTGTTTGTTATACATTTGAATTATTAAACATGGTAGGCTCATTAAACTTGATATGTGTTACCTACGCATTTATTGAATATCAGGACCTACAAAAAAAAATTGCCATGAACAAAGGAACCGCTTTAAGTCATGATACATTTTGCAGATCGGAACACCTTTATCATCTTTTTCTTTGATTCTCATTAACAGAGCTGCTAGCACTTCATGGTGGAGACTTTTAAGTATGAAAGGCCTAATATATTTTCAGTGCTGGCTTAAGCAAGATTATTTAAATAGATTTTGGCATGGGGACAGTACTACTTTATTCTTTCCAACTATGCAGATCAGGATCTAAAAATTCATCCTCCTGAAATTTTTTAACGTTATCTTTTCCTGCTAACTCTTGTAGCTTTTCTTTTTTCTCATATAATATTAATTTTTTGAGGAAAGAGTAAAATCATCATTCTGTTATCCAAAGAGAATTTCACTGCAAGGTGACTGTGACAGTTCTTAGGAATTACTTGAATGTCTGCTCAATTTTAATGTCCTAATGAAACTTTTTGTGAAAGAGAGAACTTCCTTTTCCTGAGCGTTTCTTCTACAGGAATTTCTGTGCTAAGCATACCACTATTGATGTTTCTTTAATTCTCCACCACAAGAAAGAGACACTGGTCCTTCTGAATGTCCTCCTGGCTATGAGGATTTGCAATGAGATAGGATAGTTACCTACTAGTGAAAAACTACAGATAACGGTAGGACTTGGTGTTGAAAGGCTTGTTGATGGATAGAATGTTTTTTGTCTTGTAGAAGCAGATATGTAGACAGCCATGCCTAACATAAAATGAACTTCTCTTCGCTGAATCAGAATTGCACCATTTGCTTTTCTTAAAAAATAGTATAGTATCTAAGACACATTAAAGCTATTTTTTCTAAAAAAGCCACACCATTACAGCTATGATAGAAATGTTATGTGTTCATTCTTCCGCAGACACACAGCTACCATTCAAATCTGCCCCTGAAGAAATAGGGTGACTAACACATTCATAGATGACTACACACAAATGACAACTGTCAGATTAGAAATCCCAACAAACCTGCAGTAAAAGTGTCAACAGAATTTTGGACTTGTGTTTTAGATACTTAGGGGTCTATATCTATACTTCATCTGTTATACATTACACAGGTGTGCTATCTTTCTAAAACCAATTTGATCTAAACCCACTTTCTCAGGTATGCTGAGCATCACTCGAGGATGTGGAGAACAGGGCTGCAATACTGGCTGAAAGTCATAGCATATTATTTGACTTCACTCATGCGGACACACCAGCAAAACACAACAGTAAAACAAGCTACCAGGATGTCATAGAATGAATGTGGAAACTGTGCAGAATCATTGCTGGTCACAAAAGACTTACAAAAAGATCAGATGATTATGTGCATAGAGCCAGATTTTCAGTTTGCCAGCTACTAGCAGTCTGACTGTAACCAGAATTGTGGGTGCTCAATATCCTTGCAGATTAGATCCAGCTGTTTCTAGTTTGATATGCAAATGTGAAGGGACTGAATACTGTGAGCATTTGGGCCTGTAATTTAATGAGTCCTCCTTTCAGGAACCTTGTAGACCTGGAAACTCTTCTTTATATAATTTCTGAATGTGCCCTTGAGAATTTCTAATCGTGCTAATGCCTTTGTGAGAAGTGATTATATTACATCAAACACAAATTAAATAAGAAGATGAGATTTTTGTATAATGTATAAAACCCTGCTTTGTTATGGAGTTAAAGCCTTGTATTCTATGAAAGATCACATACTGTTCCATGAAACATTTACATGAGTTTTTCTGGAGTGGAGGGTGGGACGTGCTGTGTCGTGTACTGCACAAGTGCAGTGACCTCAGAGGAGAACTTTCATATTCGGTCGGACTTTCTAAATATGTTATTGAAGTGTGACTCATTTTCATTGTCATGTATTCTCTAGAAGCCAGCGTGGGAAAGGCTAGGGCCTCTGTTTATCATAAATGTCAGGTGCGCTTGCTAAGTATGCATCAAGCTACAATTTAATTTCAAAGCTAAAACCAAGAATTGAAATCAGGGGAGATATTAAGTTCAAGACATGAAAGTCATGTGCAAGGTTTGAATAAGCAGATTCAGACATACACAGAGGGCACTTCTCATCAACTGAATGAGACAATTATGAGCATGTCTTCAGCCATTGAATATAAATCCGAGGAGAGAGAGCTGTATGTATAGGTAGGATTTTCATCATCAGGACCATGAACTGAATGCTACTCTTCATAGGATGCTGGGCAGCTCAAACTTGTCTCCCTCTTAGTGTTGCCCTAGACCAATGCTTTCTTCAGCAATTCTGCTTCTCGTATATTGAATAATATCTTTGATACTAAATAATACTATTTCCTTTAAAAGTTTACAAGATGTCACATTTAGGCAAATGTAAAATTTGATCTCACCATCTTCAACACTGTTCTACTTTCTTAAGGAGGGAATGTATGCTGGTTAATCTTTATAATTTTAATTTTTGTTCATACTGGAATGATAGCTGTCTGCCATGCAAAATGGCACCTGGGATTCTTACATCTCCTGATCCCTATGGGAACTTTTGTTCTACCTAAAAGGAATGCCTGTCCTACATTGAGACAAGTGCATTTTTTCACACCTCTTCTGAACAGTATTGGGTAATACCTGGACTGTTAAATTCTGCCGTCAAATAGACACTGTTTACTTTCTTTAAAGCCAATGAGCAACCTACGTCAGTATGCATATAAAGCATGCAAAGATTTTATCGTGACTACAGTGGCAATGAAATAAAAACTAACTGGTTTTGAATATAATTATGCAAGTTAACAATTTTTTTTAATCCATCATTTACTGCATACACTTCTCATGCATGTCCCAGAAGATTAATATAGAGATGTAAAATAAATTGCATTTTAAAGTTGGTATTTTTTTTTAGATTTGTAATGCAGTCTTTTTCAGCAGATGGTTAGTTCTAGTTCCCTTTCATGTTCATACTCTGTTATGTTTGTAAAAGACCCAGCTGTCAACTGATAATATTTCACTGCTGAATCTATCATGTGTGATATAATTGCTCATTATGTGCTTTGGAATAAAGTTAAAGAACTATCAGCACAGTTATTTCTAACTCCAAACAAATTAAAAAGAAATAGTCATTTTTAATATCTATAGCTCTCAGTTGACATTTAGTTATTTTAGAAGTCTATTTGTGATAGATTCGTCTATTTTTTGAGGACTCGATTTTGAAAAGCATTGTATTCAAGAACAGCACTGAGAAATATATTCTGTTTTAAGCACATTGTTATGTCTAAAGCACCTGTTTTCCTATATCTGGACCTTAGGTGAAACATCACAGTCTGAATTTCTGCATGAGAATTTTTTTTTAAGAGTCATACTGTAGAGTATGTCCAGTTGTAGTACACAGTACACAGTGTAATGCTGGCCAACAAAGAATTACTGGTTACCATCAGAAAGACAATGAATCACTGAATGATAACTCTCTTTGCCCAAAGTGGCGGAATCATTTTAAAGGGAAACCAGACTGCAGTAAATATGACAAAATGATGTGACTATTTTCAGTAAAAGTTATGGTATATTACATTGCATACAATGACTATGGAAGTAATTGTTAATGTTTTCTGGAATTATATGGGTGGAAGAGGATCTTGTCCACAGGCCAAATACAATTGTCATGGTCTGTTACCAGCAATATCTCAGAGTGTTTTTAGACTGCAGTAAAAGAAGTGCTGTGTTTTCTAAATAACTCGGTAGTAATTATGTATATACTGGAATTTTAACCATAAACTCATAAACAAAAAGTTTCTAACTTTTATTTCTGAAATTATAATAAACATATTACATTATTTAGCTTCTGCTGATGTCATGTTGGAAAGATGGTACCGTATCTCCTCTTTGGTGATCATGATGCTGCTGTCCCAGAAACAGTGAACTCATTTCTTGACAGGAGTAGAGACCTGATTCGAAGTCCATCAAAGATTTTTTAAGTCTTCTCCATTCAGCACACTTGAAAATGGTATTCTGCCTGGGATTCAAATGTGATGCTGTGCTTACTAGACATGAAATTAAAAGCATACTTGTGAAATTAAAAAGATCTGTCAGTCAATCAGCCCCACAATTTCAAAAATGTTTCAATGTACTTTCAAAGATAAGAGAACATGCACTTAGGAATCTGGCTCCTTTGTGAACTTCATTTTTCCTGACAAGAAATAGTCATAAGCTTTAGGATTTCTTTATGCAAGGCTTTTTAGGACAAAAAGACATCATAATCTTTTTACCAGTATAAAGCTAATAGGCTAACACTGTTGTTAAATGCTAATACCAATGGAGTCACTTAAGTGTTCTAGTAAATGACTTCTGTCACTTAGGGAAGAATATTTAGGGATTTTGAAAGAATGTCCACTATCCTTCCTCATCCTCAATATTAGTAGAAGATGAAGGCTACTATGAGATTGTAAAAGTGTCAAGTGTATCAAGTGATCCCCTTCAGGTTAGCTGTCAACAATTGGAACTCTGTACAAAATGCTCAAAGTATGTACTGAAATACTCATATCTTGTATTGCCACTTTTTTATTACAGTGTGAATTTGGTCAGAAAAAGCAATCCAGCAGAGTTAACAAGGGACATTTCATGTTCACTTACCCTTGCTTTAGTCTGTTATCTGCAAATTTCCATCCAACTTTTCAAAATTTGTGCCTTCTTTTTAATGGCTCAAAACACTGGGTTCCCTTACAGCCAATGTAAAATAATGATATTACATTATCTTTAACGTTACATTACTTTTCCTCAGTACTCCTATAGCATTCATTTTCATCTGTCATAACATTCTAGTCTCTTCCAAAGCACGGAGAAGAGGAAAATACATTGCATCATACTGAAAGAGATGTCTTTTTTTTTTTTAATTTTCTTCTGCTTGTTTTTTCTTTTTAACAAAAATTTCAGACAGTTTACTTTGTATTTTTACAATTGATTTGTTAAATTCACCTTGTTTTACCTTCAGATTGTCAGACCTGTAGGACCAGATGAATTTAGACCTTTTCATGTGAGTGTAAAACTTAAGATTAAGAGTTCACAAGCCTCAATAATCCATAAGGCATGCTTATATAATAAACTTTTGGTACCCTTCCTTCTGTTAATAACACTAAGGGATAGAATCGTGTAAATTATAATAAACATTCAGAAAGCAATACAGGTTTGTTAAAAATGCTTACAGTCGTTGTCTGATTCTGAATAAATACACCCTGAGTACCTCTTCAGGACATCACAGTGGGCTATATAAACTCGTGGACAAATCATTATCTAATGTTAAAATGCGATAAAGGAACAGAACATATTCTATGGACCATGTAGGATTTTGCAAGTCTTCTCCCATAGAGAAAGGACTCCTGCTCATGTTGCAGTGGTGGATATTTCTTCCTGTGCACGAGGCTAAAATGTTAGCACAAGTAGATGGAAAATAATTCTCTAGAAGTATTTCCAGCTTCTTAATGGCTCAGTAAATATTAGAAACACATCATAGCAACAAAGTAAAATCAAGCAGGAAAAGGTAACTAAAATTCTACTAGAGTGGTCCTTGCATTAGAGTGGATCTAGAGAAATCTTTAGGGTCAAAAGAGAGTTTTTCTAGATTTGGGTCTAGAGAACAAGTCTTCTGAGGAGCGGCTGAGGGAGCTGGGGTTGTTTAGTCTGGAGAAGAGGAGGCTGAAGGGGGACCTTATGGCTCTCTACAACTACCTGAAAGGAGGTTGTAGTGAGGTAGGTTTTGGTCTCTTCTCCCAAGTAACTAGCGAAAGGGCGAGAGGCAATGGCCTCAAGTTGCATCAGGGGAGGTTTCAATTGGGTATTAGGAAAAATTTCTTTACTGAAAGAGTGGTCAGGCATTGGAATAGGCTGTCCAGGGAGGTGGTTGATTCACCATCCCCAGAGGTGTCAAAAAAAATGTGTGGATGTGCCACTTCGGGATACAATTTAGTAGGAATGGTGGTGTTGGGTGGACAGTTGGAATAGATGATCTTAGAGGTCTTTTCCAATCTATGATTCTATGACTCTATGATTCTATGCATAAATTCTTTGATTTGCCTGTTCCAGAAAAACCAGTAAACTTCTCAACATCAGATTAAAGTAAGGCAAGAACACAGAAGCAAAGTACAGGATTATGTAATAGGATTATTATTCATAGGATTTCTGTATACAGAAATGAAGCCTTTATAAGGCTAGTGGTCTATGTGATTTTCCTGAAAATTTCTTTTAGAACGTGATTTTGCACTGACACATACATGCCCCCATTTAAAATAAAAAAAAAAAAAAAAGGCTTCAAAGTAACTTCCTTTTGAACTTCCAAGGTAACCTCGAAAAAAGTGTGTGGAATTGGGGATTTGATACTTATTTTGGTTCTCAGTTATTTTCAAAGGTCAAAGCCCAAGACATACATGTAATTACATGAAAATATAAGCAATCGGTGACTATAACTGTGTATGCAAATAGGTGTTTTGAATATGCAAACACACAGATGCCTTTAAGCAGTTGAGATAGAAACAGGTTTTTTATTATTATATCAGGTAGCTTGTCAGGACTTATTAGATGAGAAGAACTCTTACTGCTTGTGCAAGATGGGCACCTACATAGAGCTACAGCTGCTGTATGCTGTGCATTAGATTTGTCTCACTGTAGCACAGCATTGTGAACTTTTGCCATTTTGATTAATTACTCTTAAAGGAAAAATACTTAGTGAGAACCATGGCCTACTGTCATGGTTTAACTCAGCAGCCGGCAAATAAGAAATAGACAGCCACTTGCTCACCCCTTTGCTTCCCTTCCCCCACCCCCGCGGGATGGGGAGGATAAATGGACAAACGATAAAACTCGTGAGCTGAGATAAAGACAGTTAAATAAGACAACAAAGGAAATGATACTACTACTGCTACTGCTACTACTACTGCCACCAATGAATATTCAAAACAAAATATATACACTACCATTTTCTCACCGTCTGATGACTGATTTGCAGTCAGTCCCCGAGCAGTGATTGCAGAATATGGAACTCATGGATTTTGTGAATTTCGTGGATCTTCCAAAAAAAAGACCAAACTCATGGAAAAGTTTGAACTCCTCGAAAAGAGAGAATTTGAACTCACTGAAAAGAGCAGATACCTGCCCCCGGCCAACTCCCATTTATAAACTGAGCATGACATCTACAGTATGGAATATTTCCATCAGCCAGATTGGGCTATCTGTCCAGCTCTGCTCCCTTCCAGCACCTGCACACCTGCTCGTCAACTGCACATGAGAAACTGAAAAAATTCCTTGATTTCTCAGCAACAGCAAAATACATCAGTGTTATCAACATTCTTCTCATACTAAATCCAAACCACAGAAGATACTGGGAGGAAAATTAACCCTATCCCAGTCAAAACCAGGAAACCTACATTTATCCCATACATATTTCCCAATATATGCATATATATGAATGTAGCTATAAGTAAAATATTGAAGGTAAAAATTGGCAAGTGAAATACGACCTTTGGTGGTCTTTGATGCAAAGAACAGAAAACTATGATTCATTTAAGCTCATCTTTCTTAGTATTTTGTGCCTCTATGTCTATACGTACAAATATGGTCAGAATTGTTACACATCTCTCATGTTGAAATCAGTTGATCTCACTCATGACCATTCGTGCTAAAAGAATGACTGTTTTTAAATTTCAACCCAGAATATATAAAACTCTTTGGTACAAAAATGTCTGGGTTACCAACACGGACTAGAACGCTAAACCAAAACGAATCACAACCTCATAGTTGTGCATGCCAGTCACTATGCCAGTATGTGCAGAAAATTGTGAACTTGGGATTGTGAAATTCTCTCTGAGTGACAGTGGAAAAGCAGCAAACACTATAATATAGCTAATGAAATCAGTATGGAAATAGTATTTTAATGTGTCAAAAGCATCTTAAAGTCATACCTGAGACAGTAGACATTTTTAATATAGGAGTTTAAAATTCAATCTTTATTAATATACCCAAATCCGAAGGAAAAATGCTATAACATATATTCCAACCAGGCACTCTGTGAATGAAGTATTTTACTTTTCATTGAGAAGCAATCTTAGAGAAATCTGGAGCCATCAGCTTTGCCTCTCCTCAGCTCGTAAGCCTGATCCAAGCCATAAAGGCTTCTATCATAGGATGCACCATACAAACCATAGGACATAGTATTTCATGGGAGGGGAAGAGGAATGTTCCTTAGGAGTGTCAAGTGCCATTTATTCTTCAAGAATGGAAAGTATTGAAAGAATATGAGCACAGGAACAATCTCCAGATATTAACATAACTAGAGAAGATATTTGTTGAAATGCGGATAAGAATAGATAAACTGGGGTGGTAGATAAATGTATACCAGGACTGTTGCTAGTTGGAAGAGGTCTCTAATAGTCCTTAGAGACTCATTCGACTGTGATGAAGATAATTCTTATCATATGTTCATAGTTTTCTTAGTGCTACTCATGGGTGCCAACAATGCACAGCCAAATTTTGAGAAATCACAAGGGGACAAAGAACCCTGATTTGGGAGTTCAGGGTCTGTACTGAGCAGTCTCACCTTGCCAGGAAGAACATAGTCCTGAATCCTGAGAAGTGCTCCATGGACCTTGACTGAGAAACAACTGCCAGAGTCACAGCAGACAGCCTAATGAGAAGGGAGCCCAAGGTAAAGGGAAATGGAGAACTGAAAACAGCAGTGCCTGAAACGCTGTGTAACCCTGGCTGCAGAATTTCCTCTGGCTGCATGCCCTTCTCCTTCCTGATTTTGAGCTGTAAATATAAGCTTTCTTTTAGAGTCAAAGCAGGGGCCAATGTTGTCTTTTTAAAGGACCATGACTGAGCAAGGTGTTCTTATCTTATGAACTTATGGTCTGACCACTTCGAGGACAAGGCAAACCTTTGCTTTATAGCAGAGAGTATTGACTAAAAACCTCCAGTACGTACCATTGTTATTCCTCCTTCCTGGCACAATATTTTCTATGCAAAGAATAAAAGGGAAATATTATCTTCCTACTGAAGGAAATACTTGGTTAATAAGATTAGTATCTAGGATAAGGCAATGTATAACAGCTCTCCTACAATGTTAATAGTATTACAAAAATAACTGAAATCAGCCGAGATAAGCATTAAAACTGAATTCTCTTTTTTTTAAACTAAATGGCATATCTATTGAACTACAGAAACCTGAGATAAAATATTGCTACTGTGAGGTCACAGATGCTCCAGGGAAGGGCTAGAACCAGAATCTGAGGCATTTGAGAGTATCTGAAGCAAAAAAGTATTACATGTCAGGACTGATGAAAGCTGAGTAGACTTATTGAGGACCAGAGTCTTGGACTACAAGATAAGTGAAGTAAATGCATCAGTCTTTTCGTGGCAATTATCCTAGCTGCATTACAACTAAGTGTATTTAAGTATATTGTTACTTTAGGCTCAAAGTTCAAGTGCTTCCAACACTCTTTTTAATGATAAAAGAAGTGAAGGCGTTAGCCTGTTTAAAAGCAAATCAGCAAAAATCGGAACAAAATAAAAAGTTAGATCAATGAAGAAAGCTCAACTACTTCTGACCCCTTCTTAGACATTTACCTTGCACAAGATTTTTCCTACATTTATTTTTCATTTCTGTCATTATGCTAATGTTTTTCATTTGTGCCTAAAAATAGTTGGTGAGACTGGAACTCATGTGTTTACAGATCGGAGAACCTAAATAAATCTGACCCTAAGAACCATGATAGAGCTGAATTTGCACTTGATTTGGTGATGCCATATGGAAGCACAGAAGACACAAGAGGAGGTGCATAATGAACATGCTTGTGACAAGCATGGGGAAATTCAAATGCAACTTGACAGGTGTAACGCTTCCAAAGGCAGCTGAGACTGAGGAAGGAATTTGACTCATATTCCTGACTAGCAAGGAGTTGAAACCTCACAGAAATCCAGAAAATTTTATTAAATTTTTATCTGCACCTGAACTCATAACATCATTATCTGGATTTTTGTAAAGCCTTTGACACAGTCCCCAACAACATACTTCTCTCCAAACTGGAGAGCCATGGATTTGATGGGTGGACCGTTTGGTAGATCAGGAATTGGTTGGATGGTCTCAGCCAAAGGGTAGTGGTCAATGGCTCAATGTCCAGATGGAGACCAGTGATGAGTGGAGTCCCTCAGGGGTCCGTACTGGGACCGGTGCTGTTCAATATATTTATCAATG
>Ga0065711_1036715_pt1 | contig 20682 bp, 11 predicted proteins | sample Hoacrofraction12_FD_59098 | JGI IMG/M metagenome (GOLD analysis project Ga0065711, IMG submission 59098) | Hoatzin crop microbial communities from Cojedes, Venezuela - Epithelial fraction 12 v2 (version 2) | ecosystem: Host-associated > Birds > Digestive system > Esophagus > Crop | place...
CCCCCCCATCTGCAGACACATCCAGACGGGCCCAGCTCGGATGCGGCTTCCCTGCAGAGCCAGCGTGGGAACTCAGGTACGCAGCAAGACACGGCTCACACCAGCCAAGCACCATTTTTACTCATCCAACAGCAGAGTGGGATTTCCTGGACAAGTGACCCTCTTGCATGCTTCTGCCTCCGAGGTGACAGTTCTGTGGCTTTTCCGATGATGCGTGAGAGATCTGGCAGCCGCAGAGCCATGAGCTACCATTAGCCAAGCAGCTCTGAAAAGTTACACTTTTCACCCCCCCTTCCTTCTGAAGTAAGGAGACCCCCTAAGCCAAGAAAAAAATGCTTTCTCGTTGGTTTAAGTACTATTCTCCAAGGGGCCTCATTTTTAAACTTGTACCAAAACTCTCCTCCAGAATCTGCACTAAATCTGAATAATCCCCCCAGCTTGTTTAGTGAGGAGTTTTGGGTTTTGTTTGGCTTTACTGCTCCCACCCTCCCCGTGGGACAGCGCCTGCGTGCCGCATTGTGCGGCTGACTTGCAGCAAACCGACGGCCAGGCGGCAGCCATCGCTCTCGAGCACAGGCAGGGGCAGCGACTGTCCGGCAGCCCATTTCACAGCCAGGAATAAAAACGTTTGGGCAACAAGCTGCTCCTTCAGTAGCCCCACTGTGGCCACCTCCAATAGCCTCTACAGAAAGAGCATCAACTCTACAGTTTCTCAAAAGACAAACCCCCCTGCAGCCCCAAAAGGCACTAAAATGGAATAGCAATTAAAACACCACCTATCTGTAGGTGGCTATAGGCGGCATTTTAATTGCTATTCCATTTTTACAGGAATAAAAGGGGGATGGGGCCACACATTTTATAACGGGTCTCCCAACCCAAAACATCTGTTTATGAAGAAAAATCACTCAATCAATCCTCGTCTGAGGTAGCTTCAGCTGACAGGTAACATTTTGAAGCATACAAAGTGTCTGGTGGTTTCTGTTTAGCCGTTATTCGATATAGATGCACACAAAAGCATCTCATACGCCACGGGCAGAGCAGCACCAAGCTGCACTGCATGCGGCGTTTGCAATTCAGAGAACACCCACGCAGCCCAGGACCAGTAACCGATGAAGTCCCAATGGAAAAAAAAGCACTCGGAGTCTGTTTATTAGAGGAAAGGGGGATAAATCTAAGAAAAAGCAAGACAACAAAATAAACAGAATTGCAGCCATCCTTTACAGCTGCTGGAGCACGGTATCAAAGTGACGCTCACCATACAAAGAAATGTGTTTGGTGCGGTCCAGTGGGTCACGCGTGAATTGCGTAACCTGGAAAATCATCGCACAAAGCGCCGCCGCGGGAACACAGCTCAGAGCTTTTCTGTGGGAGATGCTTCCAACACGATCGCTTTCGTTACGTGGGAGGTAAAAGCACCTGGCAAAGAGTAAGCAAAAAGGGCTGCGAGAAGGGATGCTGCATCAGCGCCCGGTCGTGTTCGAAACCTGCCATCAGCTCTCGCAGCAGCTGGGACCTGGACAAGAGACCCCTCACAGGAAAGCCCCGCTGCCTGTCGTAGCCTTGAAAGGAATATTCTGATCAATGCCTGGGCACCTGCTGGCAGGGCTGGAGGGAGCCTGTTCCTCGCAGCCCAGACCGGAGACACCGTATCAGCCAGCCAACAAGCACTCCGGCTCGTGGAAATGCCCTGTCTAAACGCACAGAGGTGACAAGTCAGACACCTCTCAGTGCTGCGCCGCAGCCTTGGTGAGACCCGGCCAGCAAGACCGACGGCTCCCGGCCATCACCCGCCCACAGCTCCTTGCTCCCCACCGTACAGCGCAGCAGGGCTGTGGGCACAAGTCTCCGCACGGTTCAAGCCGAGAGGTCTAACTCCGTGGCAGCGTTTCTTCCCCTGGTTTGTGTCCGTGGACTCCCGCCTCTGCTTTTATTCCTGCATTTTCCAGGGATCTGCGTACTTATTTCCAACACTCTGCTCAGCCTCAAGCACAGGTAATACAGGCTTCTGCCACTTGGGGAACAAACCACAGCGAGGATGACCAGGAAACATTCATAATTTTTAATTCACACCAGTAATAAAATTGCATTACATTTTTCATAAAATAAATGTTCCAGTTTATATACAGAAAACAGACTGTACAGAGCCCTCCCCCAGACCCCAAAAACTCACAAACATACAGGCAATGCAGTGCTCAGCTAAGCAGGCACAACTGTACATCTAAAATTGTAACTGCTTTGTGTTGGGGGGGAAAAGTACTACAATGTATATAGTCCTCTCTGGACCAAGAATTAAAAAAATATTGCAGGCAAGCTGACAGGCACCCTCGCTGCTCGCGCGGCCGAGCGCCCATCCCACAGTGCTTCAGCGAAGCAGGGTTTGTTATTGAACCTGGGACTCGAAGCTCCCGTTCAGCTGCCCTTCCTCATAGTCCATCTGACACAAGATCATGTTGTTCTTCAGGAAAAACTTGTCTCCCACACAGAACCTGGAAGATAAGAAGAATGGATGGGTGTAAGTATCAACAGAGGTTAGCACAGGCGGAATCTGAGGTCATTTGGGTCCGACGGCGACTCTGGGGACCCGAGAGGGATCCGCAGCTCTGCCAGCGGAGTGGGACCCCGGGGAAAGCCCGCGTGCTTCTCCCCCTGCTCCCCGTGCCCGCACACGCCCCGGGGTTGGCTGTCCCTTTGCCCGGCACGGCGGTGCCCAGCGTCCAGGCCATGTTGTTCGGAGCGGCTCGGGGAGCCGGCCCCAGTCTCTGCCGGGTCCCATGCCAGCGGCGGGAGGAGGCCAGGAGCAGTGGAGGGATTCATCCCCGCAGACGGGAGACGTCGGCCCTACAACCGGGAAATCAAGCAGGCGATATTGCACGGAGACTATTTGAAGTTTTTGCTGGTATCCACATTTCCACGGTTCCCTTGGGTGAGGCACTATTTACACTAATTTCCAGGCAAGGACTGGCTATTAAGTCCTTCCTCACCCCCTTGTGTACAGTGCGGAACAATAAATAGAAATTTCCTGGTGGCTGGACTCCTAACCTTTATCTTCATTGAGCGAAGGGCACTGCTCTCTATATACCATGTAAATTGTTCTGTTTGTATTGAAGTTGACAGAGAGGCTTGTGATATTTAACAATTTTATTTGACCATTAAGGTCAAAAAAGTTCCACATATAAGATCCGAGAAGTGTGAATTGACAGCCAATAGCTTTTTTGCCGTGCCTGCTTGCTCAAGACTCAGAAGCTAATCTTTAGTTCTTAAGATAACAAATAATGCTCTTTGCACCCAATTCAGGGGCTGTTTTTTGCCCATCACAGTAGCAGGGCAACGACAGACCAGAGCACAGACCCTAAAGCAGAGAGGCACCCTGGCCCCTGTGCTGAAAGGGGCTCTGATCCGAGGAGGAACGGGTAGGTACCCGCCTCTGGCAAGGCCAAATATGTACTGGGCTTTGAAGGAAGATCGATGGAGATGACACCATCCTCAGGAGACTCAGCAGACATTGCATGCCCATTTCCTCGGCTCCCAGGCAGGAGCTTTGGCAGGGACATTGCATAGTCCTTGTCTAAAATGCTTTCTAGATTTGTAACACGGGCAGCTTTGGGTACAGCATCTCCATAAAACCGAACATTTTCTGCTACAAGAACAGGACTGATCATTTTAGAATTCCTTTATAGGTCCAACATGGGCACAAGTTTTCTCCAACTGGACACCTGCTAACAAGCTGACTAATTTGCCAAGTCAGTAAAGAGAGAACTGGGCACTGGTTTTCACTTTATATGATTTCACTGGAGAACTTCCATCTTCTCCCCTCTGTAGCACATGCTTTACTGGTTCTGAAATTCAACCTTTTTTGTGTATTAAAAAGCTAAAAATTAATCTCAATTTAAATTAACAGCTTTTATGCTAAAAACTGTACTGCACACATTCTCCTTAACACCACCTTCCCCATCAGTAGGTTTACTCGCTATGAATAACAGGCACAGCTGCTTGCATTTTGCTATTCCTCCTTACCTTCACTACAATGTAAGTCTCCAGGAACAGAAACGCAAAAATTACCCTTGCCACCAGCATCACTAACAGCTGTCTCCTGCCAAACCTGCCTTGGGTCTAGAGGAGCCAAAGGAGGAGTCGGAGGACTCGGGAGCTGGGGGTGGGGTGTGTGCATATGAGTGCATAGGAACTAAAATGCACAGCAGGGTTACCCTGAGACCCTGTGAAGTTCTCGGTGAAGGGCTTGAATCACTGGAAAGGCGACTATTTCTGCCTGCCAGTCCTGCAAACCCAGCAGTAAACTGGGATCTCTCCAGCTGATGCATCGCAACTAGAGACTGAGGATTTAACGGGGCAGCTTCAGACCCAGTTTCACGCGTCCCAGCCCGCAGCTCCCTTCAGAGCAGGACGTGGGGCCGCGCTGCCAGCCCCCACGCCCAGAGCAGACCCCGTCTGGCTGATCGAGCCCCAGCTGGGAGCGGCGAGAAACAGGCGCTGAACCTACCCTGCCATTTCTACAGAGGGATTTGCTTCTGAGCGAAACCACGTTTTAGATAATGGCCACACAAGCAGCTGGATTTCCTGCAACCCTTGTAACACCGATCTATTAGCCAGTTCCAGCGGTGACCAACTTTTATTCAGTACTGTGAGAAGCGATCTCGACCTTGTAACAGTTTAAAGCACAGCAGGCTGAGTAGCAGTGTAGGACTTGCTGCAAACTTGGTGTTTTGGACACAAAGCTAGTGAAAACACTGCACGCTCGGCAAAAATATTAAGAGATTTTGCTCTGATGGATTTAACACTCAGCACATAGATACAGTCTAGCTATAGAAAGGCAAGTAAGCTGGAAGAGAACTGGAGAAAGGTCTTTGTAATCAAATCTTTTCACAGCTGGAGAATGAGGTAGGGCTTCAGGTGGGGTTTCCAATTCAGAACTAGTTTTGAGCCCCACCTCCGCAATTTTGACTTTAGGGTTACTTAAGCTCACTGTTTTCGGTTCAGCTTCCAACGCTGTTTGTTACAGGAGCACTTCCACTGTGCCCTTTCGGGCCAAAATCTCTAGAGGCTAAGTCATAAAAGTTTGCAGCCTTCTGATCTCAGCCAAAAATAACGGTCTACACGTAGCTCTACCCTATCTACTCAGCCCGTCTTCCAGAAGAACTCAGCTCCCCCCAAACTGGGCAAACCCCTTATGCATCAAAGCGCAGCTTCGCCAGAGCGGGAGGGATTACCTGTGCCTTCCTGCCAGGCACTGACAGTGCGTGGAGGTTAGTTTAAGGGCAGAGCAGGACCACACTTTGCACTGAGTGCAGTAACAGTGTTGGCAATTGCAGACGGAAGAGAGAAAGAGAGAGAGAGGTGCTTTGAAGCCTTTGTAATAAAGGGTGCAATTTAAAATAAATTCCTGAAAACAAAAGCTAGGCGGTACTAGGCTTTTCCGTGAAAGCTGCTAGGGTAAAGTAGGGTTTTGATGACAAATACTCATCCTGCAGGCTCCAAGGCCAAGCCTGCACTCCTGCGTGCACAGCCCAGAGCCACGGCCTGCCTCTGCCCGGAGGGACGTTTGAGATGCTCCAGCCCTAGCAGCAGCGTGGCATCTGGGAGCAGCCCTCTCTCATCAGCAGGCCGAGGGCTGAGCCCGGCAGCACCCTGCAACGCTTCTGAGCCTGGAGCCGAACCCCACAACCAGCCAGCAATTTCAGCTCTGTGAAGAGAGACCACCTCGGGGAGGGAACGAGTTAACGTGGCAAACGGTCACACGCCGCCGACAGGGAATCATGGCTGCTGCGGGAGCACATTTGAGAGCGGCAAAACAAGACTGGGCAAACGAAAGATTTAGCGTGGCTTCTGGAAGGGATCCCAAGGCCGGGAGCCACTAGATGTCACTGCCGCCTCGGCCCTGCCACCACCAATATTAATACGAGTTTTCTACCTCCAACAAACACCGCCGCCGCCTTCAGTAACCTGGTTGAGTAGAGCCTCCTGAGCTACAAACCACTCGCCCCATTCTCCTCTTCCATGCTCTGGCACCAACCACCCGCAACCTCACTCATCGCTACGAGCTAAGCTGCTGTCAGAGGGCATGGAAGGAGAATCAGACCCCAGTTTGCACGGTGTCCTTAGTGGGAACGGTGGCAGTGGCTGGCATCCACATACACACACTGTGTACGGCTACTTCATTACAGATCCCACTGTGACTTCTGTTCTAGGGCGAGTGATGAATTTTTAAGTCAGGCTTTTAGCTTGACTTTTACAGAATTTGATTCTCCATCTTCCCACGAGTTTTGTCATCTCTCTCACACCTTCACCCAGGATGAAGTATTGCCTCCTAGTTTCATCTTCGGGAAACACAGCCCCAAGTCCAGAACAGGAACCCCAGCACAGCCCTTGGGCTCTGGACAGTCACTGCAGCCTGACTAAACCAGGAGTAATAACAAGCACTTTCAGGCCTGTCTTGGACAAGGATAGATGGATGCATCAGAAGGCGACACTGTATCATGTCTGGTTCTGTGGGCCTCCATTCTGCCTACAATGACCAACAAACAGGGTACTGGGAACATTTTTCATAGCCGTCTCAAATTCAGCTGGCTACAGGTAGCCCAAGTGGAAACTTTGTGCATGACCCTTTATTATACTCCTTGATGTGCATTTTCCGCTGGGTAAAACCCAGTAGAAATACGCAAGCTCCACTCAAAATTACACTAACAAGATCCCCTATTAAATACACAACTACTAAAGAGATTTGTTCCTAGTGTTAGAAAGGGCTTATCTAGAGTATTTTTCTGCCTCCTGTCCCTTCTTTATCTCCTTCTTCTTTGCTATCTCAAATTTTGAGAAACCCAATTTAAAGCAAAATAACATTAGTTTGCCAGAGGATGTCCATTCTCCATCGTCTGTGCTCTGCGAAGAGGGTAGATCCTGAAAGGACGCTGAAGCGGTTTGTTTTATTCAGCAGCAGCTGTGCTGCGTACAACCGTGGCCAGATCTGCAGTCTGTGTGCCCCCCCTGGCCCCCCCAACTCCCACCAGCTCCAAGGGGATTTGCGGCAAAGGGGCTACAGGTACGTACGGGCATAACCCAGGTCAGCCTAACAGACCAGCCCGAGCCACGCCAGCAGGCTGTGAGCCCAGACTGGTAGCGTGGATCAAACATTTCACTGATTTTGCGGGCAAAAGTATGAACTAGTTTGTGTTTGTGTGTATAATAACTGTGTCCTCACCGCTGGTTGCAGAGCTGACAGGCAAAGCAGTCCAAATGGTAAACATTATCTCTGGCCCTCATCACCATCTCAAAGGCAGGGATCAGTTTACTGCAGGCAGCACAATTCCCGGTGGTACCAAAGAGCCTGCCAAAGAAGCACAATCATTAGAAGCCATTTTAATTAAATGGTGGAAGGACTAATTAAGTGTAATTAGCAGTATCAAATACTGTATTGCACCAATAAATAGAAGTTGCAGTCTCCATTTTGCTGACCAACCAGTGTGCGGGAACTTGGGATAAAACTGCCTGGTGAGCAGGCTCCGATTGTCGAGATGAAACTTCATTTGGTTTGTGAGCCTAGGGCTAATTTGCTGTCTAATGAAGAAAAGCATTAAACACTTAGAGCACTATTTTGGGGCTCACAAAATTTCAGTCAAAAGCTATCTGCCTCTCAGCAGCACTGGGGTAGGTGCTGGGAGCCGCCCGTCCTCCTCCGCACATGCTTGCCCCCCATCCTCCTCCGCTTGGCCGCAGCCTAATGGAGGGACAGGCTGGCAGCCTCTCGCAGCAAGACACAGAAGACCTGCAAACTTTGCCAGCCTGGCAGGCAACGCTATAGCGTAGCTCAGGAAGAACCTCACTTACCCACTGTTTAAAGCGAAAAAAGCACAATTTCCCTGGCGATGAGCGCAGCATCATTTTGCAAGGCATCTCAGAGAGCAAGCCCTCTTCCCTGGCTGTGCCCCCTTCCTCCCATCTCCATGTCCCCCCCAGGAGCCAGCTAAACCCTTCCACCGAGGCCCCAACGGCATGCTCAGCCGTTCCACTCCAGCTCCTCGGTCCATCAGGACAGCCCTTCAGCACTGGAAGTGGTGCCATTTTCATCTTGGCTTTCACTATCTGTCTCCCCAGATGTCTGCTGCTGTTACAGCTCCCACCAGGGGACTCAACTATGGCCGCAGCATCCTTCCCCTGACCCCTTCTCCAAGATGTCCCCGTAGACCCCTGCGCATGACGTTGAAGCTGCACCAACCAGCTGGGGCACAAATCAACAGGCCGACAAAACCAAATTTCACCCGAGACTGTGGTCAACACGCATGTGGTTAGTCACTTTGCTTAGGGGACGATAAGGATCGTGTTCTTGGGGCGACGAGCCTCCAGGCGTACGGTTCCTGCTGACCGTTAGCTCTGCGCGTGCAACGCGTCACTGCCCGCAGATGGATTTGGGCTCGCCGTTTGTTTCAAGCCATTGGTTCTGGCCGATTCCACAACAGGCAGATGAGAAGCATCAGGAAAATCTATAACCAATTTCTAAACCTGCAATTTGCCAAGCTAATCAATATTAATTATTACTGGCCAGTAATTGTGAATTAAAACACCCAGCGACGCTACAGAAACCTCCAAACAACTCTCCCACCCTCACACAGCGCTGTGCTACCACAGTCAGCTTGCTCTTCAGCTATGAAAAAAGGCTACCCTTATTTTTCGTTAGAAGTGGTATCAGTGGTCTTTCATTAAGCCTGGCTGGAAAACCCCAAGATTTCCTACGAAGCACTATGTTTTCCCTGAAAGTTAAACAACACAAACCAAACAGAAACACTTGCGCAGGACAGAAAAATTGCAAAGGGATACCAAAATTCCTTCCCCTACGACTCCAACCTACGAGGGCTGAAAGTCAGAGTAAAATCCCAGCTATATAGTTTGCACTGGCAAACTCAGACCACGTAATTGCTAACGGAGCAGCCCCTTTCTGCCTGCAAGCTGACTCCGGCTTGCTCGGGCTCAGGCAGGCAGGGGAGGCTGCCTAACACCAGCAGACCGGACTGAAAAAATGCGGCACTGAAAAGCGCGCAGGTCTCCACCCTGCAACGCCCTGGCTCTCATTCAGCACCCGCTCGCAAATCAAGTCATTAAAACAGACATCCCCCCCTCTCCCACCCTAGCTGCGCCTTTCTGCGCTACCTCACTTGGGCACAGCAAAACCTGACAGCCTTCGCCGGGGTTTTGCCATTTTCCGTAAAACCAGGCATCCGCTTTTAGAGTACCCAAGTCACAGCAAACTCAAAAAATGAGTCCAATACATTAGGCAGGGAAACTGGGAGGTTAATCCTAGATTTGCTCTGTGCCCAGCACTGCTACATGCACAAGTATAAAATATCCATTATTCATTAGCATCACAGTTGTGTGGAGCTCAATCTAGATTAAACAAAATAAAGGGGCCCCAGACAGCACCATTTGCATTGTTAAGCAGGCGCTTTTCTTCAGCCTTCAAATGGGAGACTTTTCTAAATGGAAATGATGGGGAAATTTGGACAGATGTTCACTTAACTATTTAAACAGTTAGCTTAAGAAACATGAAAAATGTATTTGGCATCGTATTCACCTGTCTCCTTTCAGGGGTTTTGGGGGTAAACCAATTGTTAAACAGCTTTGACTGTTTGCATAAGATCTGAAGCTTATGTTCTGTCCAGCTGAAATCGTGTTGCCTTCTAATGTCTACATAAACGTAGCTTCCAGCTAGTCAGCGTGCTAATCTTTTTCCCTTCTATCAAGTTTCACAGTCCTCCATACCCTCCCTTTCCCAACAGATGAACATTTCACACTTATTCTGGCACATCCTAATTTTAATCTTCTTTTCAGGGAGTGATTTAGAGCCCTGTATATTCACCATGCTTCTAAAAATACGCTGTAACTTGTAGCTCAGCGAATATGATTATTTTTTTTTTTAATCTGCTGGAAGAAAAAGCAAAATGAACACAGACTCTTGCCTTTTTTGTTTGCTCATAAAAAACCTGCCACCTCTGACACCTACTTGAGCTGCAACTTTCTGAAGTGGAGAGCTTAACATTACTGGAGGAGGGAGAGAAGACAAGGAACAGGAGGAAAATCTTCCACCCCAAGCCCCATCTGTGGTTAAATTTAAAATAACCCCACATGAACAAATTGATCTGCATTCTGTCCCCTAGGCACTTTCATAACAGATGCAACACTCTCTCACACATACACACACACAAAGTTGAAGTGCATTAGAAAAATCTACCAGAAGATGCTCAGCATCTACTCACCAGCTTGGAGCCACTGGCATAAAAGAAGCTGGGAATACAGAAAGGTTTCAGTTTGGAGCTGTTTTGCTTCTTCCAAAAAAACCCATTTTTTATCATCTCCCTTTGAAGTTAAAAGGCAACAATTTTTAAGCACAGATTTATTCCCCCTTATGCAACAGGAAGACCTAGCCAGCTTGTAAATAAGCATAGACTATGCAGATTTAAAATTTAGCACAATTAAACTTTTACCCTGTGGTAGTAATTATGTTTAATGGCTCTTAGCCTGAACTTAACCATGTCTATTGTTGTCAGCCAGTCTAAAAGCAGGAGTTTGTCCAAGGACAATTTTCTGTAGTTTACAGGCCCACTAAAAATCCCGCTATGCGCTGTTCTCATTGGCCATTGATGTCAGTGTGTATAGTAAAAATTAAAGCTAATTGGCATACAGGAGCAGCAGTGAATGCAAATGAATTAACGGGAAAAGAAGGGAGCACTCCTGGAAGCGGTAGGCAACTGTTGATGGATGCTTTTCATATAGTCTTGTTTGGGCTAAAAAGTAGCCTTCTGCATGATGATCCAGATCTCACCAGCTCCGTGAATACACCTGAAGTTAATTCAAACTATAGCAAAGCCACAGCGCGCCCTGCACATTTTGGGGGAGAAAAGAATGGCAGAGAGTCCTTACTGTAGGGAAAACTGTAAGAAACTTCTCATATGAACACATTAAGTTTAGCACCTTTTAACAGATTTTTCCTTCTCGGACCAAAATTTGCAGGGTGGCTAAACTGAGAACCTGATTGCCTATTTCTGTCACCACTAGAAACAACAATCTGTTTTAGTCATTGTCTACAAGGACAGAGCTCCCATTTCTTCTCCTCTCTCTAGCCTGGTTCTGACTGGTACAGAAAGGATAGGTTGGGAGTGTCAGCGGGACTTTTTTTTAAACAACACAAGAACAAGTTCAAACTTAAACACTGAGTTGAGTCTGATCATTCCCCAAAACATGAGGCTTTGTCAACACTGAAAGAATTATGAGTTGAAAGAGGACTAAACACTTCTCTACAGAAAAATATCTACATTTCTAGATATTGTGTACAGCTACATATTTCTCCATATATTTGTATATCCATATTATCTGGATATAGAAGTTTTTGAAGAGCTACCAAACCCCATGCTTATAACCTCTTCAGCTAGCAGATGACATAGGTTTTCCTGTACACTTTACCTAAATGCCCGCTGCCGTCTATTTCCTAGCCCCACCAGGACCTGCTGTAGAATAAGACTTGCTTTATGTACCTGAAACTCATCATCATGAAAAGAAAAGGTTTTGCCCCTACCATTTGAAACAAACCAACAACTACTTCCAGTGAGGACAGCTCTTAACAGCTTGCAATCAATATTTTTCATATCTGTGGATATTAGAAATATGCTGAGCTACAAGTCTGAATTGACCGAAGTACTGAATATGCCAATAATTGCAGGGAAAGTCTGAACACCACTTAAGAAGATAAGAAGAATAAGCTTAAAAGCAACTTCAGACTCGAGGTTCCCAACTTCCCTGTAGTCAGCCTTTGTGTAATCTTCAGAGAAAGCCTTAGTGATAGGCATTTCAGCATGGTAAATACATACAGGCTGGTGCACCCTCCTTGCCAGGACACCGTTGTCAGTGCTGCAGTGGGAAGTCCTGTCAGCTGAAAGGAAATGCATTTTGATAGTAATGAAGTTGGTCAAGTTGTCTTCTCATGAAGCCTTCAAGTCCAATCCCAAAGAATTTACATCTTGCATGCCAAAGGGTTTGACATTCATGGACAGAATAGCAGCAGGAGTTGAACCAGTGCGGTACAAAAAAGCCCTCTGGTCAAGTGACCGTACTAGTTCAGAGATTACTGGGGATAAACTTCAAGGTTGTTCAAGGGCATCTGTTTTCAGTTGAAGAACGCATCTGAGTGTTCACTTATTTTTACTCCTTTGGCCTCTCCTTCTGTATTTTCAGTGGATATTTACAGTGGCGCTGGACTCTTAGCAGGTAGGAGAAGTCCAAGTCCTCCTTCCCCGCCCCAGCTTTTCTCACGGTATAACTGAAGCCACTGACCTTCAAACCCATCTCGGCTGTCTCTGGCACTGCTGAACACACGTGCAACAGCGTCCTCTTAGGGGAGTTTAAAAACAGCAGTCAGAAAACTGCAAGGCTGAAAGTGCTAGAGGCATGCCAGTATGCCACAGCTAGGCAGAATTATTCCCCATAAGCTTTCCTCCTCACTGGGAGGTTGTGGAGAAGGCAAAAAAAAGGCTGGAGGGGGGAGCAAATGAACAAACCAAGCATTGCTTGTTTAGCCAGAAAGGCATGGGCTATGAGAAACTTGTGGACCAGCTACTATGGAGAAAAAAAAATTGTGCTTCAACATCACAAAGCACAGCAATGTTGCCAAGACACGTTGTATATTAAGCCTAATTAATCCTCCTTAATCTGTATAGATACCAAGTGTAGAAGTGAGGGTATCCTACGTAGCATGCAAGACGCTCACTGTTGCGATGCAAGAACAGCACTTCAATTTAGCAACATTTTTAGGCTCTGAGCACACACCATTTACACTGCATTTATACCTGTCCTCCCCACGCTAAACATGTCCCTTGAAAAGCAGACAGGGCATGCTCTCGGTGTGTCCATGCACGCAGGCTGCTGCGATCCTCTGGCAGGAAAAAAATCCCAAAGACTCCTCTTGCTGCTTCCAAGGTGTTGCAGCTTCTGCAGGCTGAAGCCACAGCCAGGGTATTAGTGATGTCTCTGGTAGATTAACTTCAATTCTGCTAGTTGCGGCATGCACTCCTCAGTTCCCGAAGACTTGTGCTTACATGTCTAACTGCCGTTTAATCGTTTGGCTCAGGGCCTTTGTTACCGACCTGGGGAAGCCCACCAGAAGGAGGGTATTTGCCTGCATCTCCCTGTGTCAGAGAGCAGGGCGCCCGTGTTTGTGCAAGACCCCTTTTCATATCCCACAGCAAAATTAAACTCTGCACATTTGCCGTACAGAACACTTCACCTAAAGTGCTCCCAAAGTGACCTGCTGACAGAACGAACCCGCCGGGGCATTCAGAGCAGAGCAAAAACCAGTATCCAGCAAGTGGAAACCCCGGCAGCGGGCAGCTGACGCGTCTGGACAAGGAGCTGCTCAGGGCAGAGGCTCATGCCTCGGTGACACCGACAGCGCTGAGGGATGGCGGTCCTGCCAGGATGGCTCGGACGGGGCTGCGTCGCCTGCCAGGGCCACCGATGCCGTGCCCAGGCTGCAGCACCAGTCGAAACACCAGCGAAACTTCCATGAAATCCACTGAGACCAGCACCAGGGCTTCCCGGAAATCCCTTTCCTCTTACCGATTCGCCATCATTTTTACATGTGGGTTTTGAGCTTTTCCTTGGAGTCTAATTAAAGCCATAATTGGTTTAAATGATGAAAAACTTTCCCAACACCAGCATATCAAACACGTAGAAGCGACAGTTCTGCTCCTGTCTAAGCGAGCCTGACTCGCCTCTGCTCGCGTGCAGTGCACCATGCCGACTCAAAAGGAAAAGTCACGTTCTTCATCAGCACTTCACAGTGAAATTTAAGTTGTCAGTTCCTCCCAGAAAATCCTGATGCAACACCCAAACCGTCCCTGTGAACTGGAGCTTGGTGAATGTTTAATTACGCCTAGGAACAAACAGAGATTGCTGTGTGGGGGCTGCGCGGAGCCATCCAAGCTGCACGCTAAGCTGCTCTGTCCTAGAAGCACTTTCTTCAATAGCGTTTGCTTATCAAAAATAATTAGAAGTAGGAATGCTGGAACTGTGATTATGAAACAAATGGTAAATCTATTTGCTCAGACGAAATGTATCGAAAGATACAGCTAGACACAGCTGGAGACTGAGGTGATACCGCAAGGATAACAGCTCGAGATCCAATTTCATCTTTCATGATTAAAAAATGAGCAAGAAAGTGTTTTATGAAATGTGAAGGTTAACAAATGTTCCTTCACGAGCAATGACGACAGTTTATCCTTTGAAACAAATGATCAGGCTATGGTCTGCTAGCAGCTCCTGAAACACCTCTGAAAGATTTCTTTTCAAACCCCGCCGAGGACCAGCGCACGCAGCCGGCAGCCCACCGCGCTGCTGACACTCGGGCAGAGCCAGCGCCGATGACACAAGTCCCGAAGTTCATCCCTGTCCCTGGTCCCCTCAGCGGCCCAACGACACCAGCCCACAGGAGGGGTGGCACAAGCAGGGGCCCAGACTGCAAACTAACCACCACTTCAGCTGAAGTCCTAAGCCACCCAGAACATTCCAGGAGTCCCTTCTGTCTGTAGGTAAGCACCTATCCACTGCTGCCTCCGCAGCGATCAGGCAAGCGGGAGCCTGGTGCTGGGTAGTAATGGCTGGGTCCATGCGGCCCCAGGCAGGAACAAGCCTGCTGCAGGCTCGTGGATGGTGACTGCGCAAGGGGAGGGGAAAGAACATCTCTCATCAGGCAACAAACTACACACCTGGCTCTCAGGCAAATTCAAAGAAACATTGGTCTATAAAGAGATTATGAAGCACCATTTTTTTTCTCCTGGTCACTATGTAGCAACATTCCTTTTGGACTTCAGATATAAAAGATAAGCATATTTACATTCATGGGCACAAAATCAGTCTAGCTTTTAATTTTTCACATGATGGTTGACCTACTAAATATCAGTGCAATATTCACCCTGTTCTTCTTCAAAGGCATATAGAGGAAGTGGCCAAGAATAAAATCCTTTGACTGCCCTCTGGATGAAGTACTCCCTTTGTGGTGTGAGTACAGTGTGAAGTATGAAAACTTATTTTTCAGAATGTATTCTGCTAAAATTTGACTAGTAGAACAAATACTGCAAGTTGTTGAACAAGGAAAAAAAAAAAGACAGGGATAGAGGCTCTAGAACTACTAAAGGGAAGGAATCATATAATGATGAGAATGGGTAATTCTCCAAGAAGAAAAATTCAAAATATCAGGAGCGAACAGACAGTAGAGAAGACAGTGGTGGCAAATTTAGTTCCTTCTATTAATAGAACTAATAGTTAAAATTGAGAGAGAACGAAATATTATGTGTAGAAGGCAACAGAAGATGTTTTGAAGTAAAAAGAATTGCTTTAAACCTCAATAAAATATGAGACTGCATAGCAATGCCCTTATTCCTGTCCTAGAACCCTGAAATGGTTCCTTAGCATCAGAAGAACAGAACACAGGAATGCGACAGAATTCCCCCCAAAAAACAGTATAAATGAGAAATAAGTGAGAACACAAAACTTCACAGCTGTAAAGCTGGCTAAATTTCGTGGGTTATGACAATTATATTGTTCTTCCCAATAAAAAAAAAGTAAGAAATATTTCTAGTGGTCAAAGCTACTGAAATGGACTGAATTCAGATAGGGAAGTAGGAGGTAGTAACCCCCTGTTGCCCCCCAAAATTAACTAGTAGCATAATGTATGCATACATAGCCGAGGAGGTCAAGCCTAGCCAGAGACCTAGAGGAGACGGTGCAGCCAAAGTGTTCGGTACCCTACTGCAATACAGGCAGATGCCCCCCATTTTTACTCAAAATACCTACAATTTCTTTAGCATGGAGATTGTCTGGCCCTGTTTTACTGGGCCATGTAAGACTTCTCTTCACAACTGAACCATGCTGCAGAGATAGCAAGACTCCCCCCTTGGTGGGCCGGGGGTTATTCTAACCCAGCAAATGGAGGCAGAGGGGCTACGAGACCCCTCTCAGGCACAGAACAAGTTTGCTTCAGTGACCATGCTGAACTGCTGCTGTGACAGCGGCTGCGCGGACACGGTCAAACACTGGCCCCAACTGTTGCCTTCCATGTTTCATGTCACAAATTGTCCTTTCTTCTCAAAGACGGGACGTGGGCTGTTTCCTGGGGTTTGCAACTCGTGGCTTCTTTCCCATCTCTAGCACACACCTCTGGTGTGCTCCAGAAAGTCGTGCCATCGGGGGGCCAACGAGAAGACCACAGAGTAAACTTTTGCACTTCAAAGAAGCATTCTTAGGATAAACCAAGGAAAGAAAGAAATGCTCTACAACTGCAGCGATAAAAACGTTCTTGTAAGTTTAACAGCATCAATACTGCTCTCCTTCGGCACTTTAACTTGTCTGATTTGATGCCACACGTTATTTTTGTTATGAAACTAGAACAAACCAAAATCAATACAGTGCTCATTAAATGGACAAAACATGGGGTAGCTCACAGGTCTCAAACAGCAAATGTAATGAGAATCACTGCCCAGCTAAGTATTTCTAGTATGGTTCTGCAACACGTAGAGTAACACTGAACAGCTATCTTTCAGGTCAGATTAAAAAAAAACACAAAAAATAACAACAAACACACACAACACTTTATCAAGTGCACAAACCACAAAGTCTAGAGAAGTGATAAATAACGAAGAGGAGAATGACTGATGTAGAGACCTGGGCCAGCAAGCTGGATGCAAACAAGATACGTGTTTTAATACAACCAAGTATAAAGAAACACTCCAGAAACTAATGCAGCCTACACTTTCTGGAAGGAAGACTATTCCTGGAAGAAGCTCTCCTGAAAGGTTTTGGGGTCCTTGTGATTAGCACAACCCAACTGTGATACTACAATCAAAAGAAATGATGCAATACTTGACAAGGGAAGATCAAGAGATGTTATATTCTTCACTGACACATCAGAATTATGTCCACAACACAGAAAGAGTACAGCTGAAGTGAAGGAGGGTCAGTGAAGAATGAAAATGCTAATTTGGTGTTAGAAATCTGGGTGTTAAAGAACGTTCTGGATCTCAGTTTGTTCAGCTTAGCAGAACAGGGTTAAGGATACTTTTAGAGCAAGTGACTTGTGACATTAGTAAATACTCAGACTTAAGACAAAGTACAAAAATTATTTCATGATAGTGAAGACAGTTAACTCTTTTCTCATCACACCCCTTCCACCTTTCCAAAGGCTGCTTGTCCTGTCTTTCCCCCTTCAGATGTGTTCCACCCTTACCCAGGGTCCTCCTCACTCATGTTTTGGGGACGCACGCCACCCAACCCAGTGTGACCTGCAGCTGCTGCCTGTGTGGCAGAATTTCAGCTGAGACATTTCATGTGTGCCGTGGAGAGTTTCAGCTCAAACAGGAGCAAAAATCCTCACATGGGCTCTTGTACGCTGCCTGCCTGAAAGGCAAGGTGGCAGCTCCCATATGGCAGCTTTTCTTCTATTCGGCTCAGTGCTTAAGTTCTTATCTTTACAAGGAGAAACTTGTTTAAGTTTACCAAGAAAATATTTACTAAAGATTTTCAGGAATATGTTTTACATTGAAACACATGAAGCATCTGATTATTGAGACTAATCTAGCCAGCCTCTGGACACCACAGGGTTAGATGGCATTTTACCTCCCTGTCTTAAAACAGCATGTTGGTTTTGTTTTGTTTCAGATGTGTTTGCAGGTTGAGGTTGCATAGGAAATGCTATCAGTGCTTTAGGAAAAAAAAGGAAACACATACATTAGCTGGAGTACATTCTTCCAAAGGAAAAACAAAGCAAAACTTGGGGTGTTTTGCAGTGTGACCCTCGTAAGAATGTTTGCATTAGGCCTGCTGTCATATTAAAATTAACTTGTGTTTATATAAAGTATTTTGTACAAAACCCACATACACACCAGACAAAAAAATCCCACATGTTGTTATGTATTGCAAACACACAATGACAGGGTAGTCCTAACTCAGAGTTAGTGATGGTCTCTGCAGGCTTCCTCATGAAGAGAAATTTTTTAAAGTTGATCTGTAATTTTGGAGTGTTTTGCTCTGTTTACTTAGGGAAGAGACAAGAGCCCCTTGGGAGGAACCTTACTCAATAAAAGCACTAGAAGTATATCTAACAGCTATCACTGAAAAAGAAAAGGTAAAGGTTTGGTTGGGTCTCAGTCAATACGCAGGAGTGTAACATCAAAGATATGCAAGAAGAATCAACCATCTTTTCATAATTCTCTCTGCAAGCACTCTTCTTGCTCATTCATAATAATAAAGAGTTAAGTCATGCTGCCCTCCTTCTACCTTGACCTAAAAACAGGATGCCACCTCCCTGACTACAAAATATGTTAAGTGCAAATAAAAAGCCGTGCTTAGACAGAGGAAGAAACTCCAACCTCTTCTGGCCAGGGCTGACCATGCACAAGTACATGTTTTCATAGCAGAGGTTTAGAAAGACAAACAGCTGACAGCACAGCGAGAGGCTTTGGGAAGAGCCCACAGTACGTTCCTCTGTTTACCTCAGGTAATCTCTGCGGCAAAGAATGAGATTTGCTTTTGTGTAAAGAGTTGATCCAACCTCTCCAAGACGACAGTCACAGCAGGCGCACTTCAGACAGTCTTCATGCCAGTACTTATCCAGAGCCTTCAGCAGGTACCGGTCCTTGATCTTGCGGTTGCAGCCAGCACAGCCCTTCTGCTTCCCTTTGGGTTGTACAGATAGCATCGGCACACCTGCAACGCAAGCACAGCATTTCGTTTAGAAGGTATCTAACAGCTTGCATAGGCTTCCTGCATTCGGAGTAGCGCTGGGAGCTACAGGTGGATCTGTGAGCAAATACTGCTGCTGGTTTCATTACAAGCAGCTCACATGGCAAGAAGCCGATGGTCAAAGGAACTTCAACTCCATCTGCTGTCACAGGGTAAGTGGGAGTGCGACACTTGCAGGAGCACAGTCCTTTTTTCTTAAGGGCAGGGCTGACACAAAGCAGCAGACTTTTTCTTAATTAACAACTTGCAGCAGAATAAACTGGCTGTAATGTCAACATTTATTTTTTCCCTCATTACCAGTACCCTTGTGTTGTTAATTACCTGCCACGGGCAATTACGAGGATCAGAAGGGCCACCACTCTATGCACCCCCAGTCCAACACCTTGGCTGGATCAAGCTTGATGGGGAAAGGAGAGGATATAAGGAGGGTGTAAAAAGAAGTGGCACACCACTGTTTTTCCTCTTTTGTGAACCCCGCTGGTCACAGAGGCCTCAGCGAAAGCTAGAGGAGCCCAGGGGCTGCTCCAAAACGTTACTGAAAAGCCCTTGAGCACTGCTGAGAATAACCCAACCAGTGCTCCTCTACCACCAGTGAAGCCACACTCCTTCAGCAAAGCAGAGCTTTCCTTCTCCTCCCGTACCGCGGGAGACGGTAGGATAAAGCCAGGCGTCCCTTCCTCCCTGCAAACCCCTGCTGGGACTACAAAGCAAGGACTAGCTGGCGGGGTAGGAGGTGGTGACAGGACTCGCACGTCACCAGGCTGGTGGAGACCTGCTGTGGCCACCTTCCTCACGCTGCCGTCTCCAGCTTTTTCCTCTCCTCCGAGCAGCTAGTGCCGAGTATGGTGAGCACGGACACGGGTGCGAGACCTGTCGCCCTTCTCAAGTTGAAGAGGGAGGCAGGGAAGGATTTTACGGAATCAACAGGCAAGATGGAAAAATAAACAAGGATTGTACTGGGGGGAGGAGGGGGAGACGAGATGATGAAAGAAGAAACAAACTCACTGAGACGCTACAATCCCATTTTCTCTAGAGCCTTGATTTTACTTTGTTGCTGATTTTTATTTTTACTAGTGTCAATCACTAAAAATGACAATACCGGGCCTGTAACGAGCATGCCGTGGGCTTAACTGATGCAGAGAAGATGAGAGGGGACACTCTGGCTACAGTGGCAGGTGTCACTAGCTATATACTCTTACAGAAAGTTAAGCCACTGTTTCTGTAGGAAGCACCAGATGTCCCAGAAAGTAGCAGCTTGATAATGGAATTATTAACAGTCCCTTAACTGGAGAGGACCGAGTCAGTGCCACTGTAATAAGTGACATTTGCTGCTTTCCTTAAAAGCCAGGGTGACCTGACGGTGGCTAATGCTCAGCACATGTAAAACCCACCACTCCTGCAGTAATAATTGCTTTGTCAGAGCTGCCAGCAGACGACAGTAGCACTTAAGACACCTCTACACAAACAGGGAGGTATTGATCCATTTGTTATCAAGGCGGTCTCGGCAGCACGGAGACAGGTCAAGTAACATTCGAAAACTCTCCAGGCTGGAAGAGCCCTCCGGCTCTTTGCTGCAGCGCACTCGACACCCGCCCGCGAAGTCGGTGCAAGCAAACTTTTGACGCCAGTGACAAACACGCCGTAATGAAGTCAAAACCTGACCCTGTGCCTGACTGCCACACACGCAGCCCATAACGCTCGCGGGAGAAATTCTACGTACACCGCCACAGAGCACCACCCGCACGGCTGGAGAGGGGGAGAAGGCAGGGAAGCACAGCCCTGCGGGGGGAGGTCAGCCCGCACAAGTCCCATGCTCCGGGTGGGAGTTTCTGACGAGGACAGCGAAGTGGCCCCGTGGTTCTGGGCACAGCACTTTTTTTTTTTTTTTTTCAG
>Ga0065711_1036716_pt1 | contig 20681 bp, 16 predicted proteins | sample Hoacrofraction12_FD_59098 | JGI IMG/M metagenome (GOLD analysis project Ga0065711, IMG submission 59098) | Hoatzin crop microbial communities from Cojedes, Venezuela - Epithelial fraction 12 v2 (version 2) | ecosystem: Host-associated > Birds > Digestive system > Esophagus > Crop | place...
GTGGCCAAGAAGGCCAACGGCATCCTGGCTTGTGTCAGGAATAGTGTGGCCAGCAGGAGCAGGGAGGTGATCGTGTCCCTGTACTCGGCACTGGTGAGGCCGCACCTCGAGTACTGTGTTCAGTTTTGGGCCCCTCACTGCAAGAAAGACATTGAGGTGCTGGAGCATGTCCAGAGAAAGACAGTGAGGCTGGTGAGGGGTCTGGAGAACAAGTCTCATGAGGAGCGGCTGAGGGAACTGGAGAAGTCTGGAGAAGAGGAGGTTGAGGGGGCACCTTACTGCTCTCTACAACTGCCTGACAGCAGAGTGTAGTGAGGTGAGTGTTGGTCTCTTCTCCCAAGTAACTAGCGATAAGACAAGAGGAAACATTGTTAAGTTGCTTCGGGGGGGGGTTTAGATTGGATATGAGGAAAAATTTCTTTACTGAATGAGTGGTCAGGCATTGGAACAGGCTGCCCAGGGAAGTGGTGGAATCAGCATCTCTGGAGGTGTTCAAAAAGTGTGTAGACATGGCATTTCAGGACATGGTTTAGCAGGTATGGTGGTGTTGGGTTAATGGACTTGATGATCTTAGAGGTCTTTTCCAACCTTAATTATTCTATGATTCAATATTTCCAGTAAAAACAAAGCATCCCACTCAGCCATAAGGAACACTGAAAGCAAGCATTGCAATATTCTGTTTTGGGAAAAGTTTTCTCATAACAGGTAAGAAACAGCACAGTATTGATGAGCTACGTGAAGGCTCTTGCTTATATTCTCGACTGATATAAAATGCTACTGTTGCACTGAGCAGAGCTGGACAGAACAAGATTTACAGGAACTCGGAGTCTGTTTTGTGATGACATTCTTTAATTATTGATCATGAAATAATAATAAGAAGCAGTTAAACATTCCTGACTCCAGAGACTTACAGATACCACAGTGATAAAATCCATGTTGCAAGGTCAACATAACACAGCTGTTTCTAACTCCTTGGTTTCTGTCACTATTGAACTTTAAAGAGCTAGCTACGGCATGTGACACACAATATCCCTGTATTATGAGGTAATTATTTCATTACTGATTATAACAAACTAAAAAGCTTGGTACCACTCTCTGGCACATATAAAACCAATAATGGAATACAGAGCTCAATATTATTGATATATTTTTTCTGGATTTTTATCAGTTTTCTATAAATTAGTGCACTTGTGAGATAATGTAATGAATGGGGGACATTCGAGGCAAATAGTTGTATTGGTTTAGTTCTTTCTGATGTGTAAGTAATTTAGGGACAGGAATCAGAATTGCTTTGCCTGGTCTGGGCATGTTTGCTGTTGGTTGATGTCACCACTGCTGATATCTCACCGTTGCTGGTGTCACTGTTGCTGGAGAGGAGCAGATGGCTGGACAATAGTGCTGGCTGTAGCGTCTTTTTAACCAACTCTGTCATCCCTGGGGGCAGGCAAGCAAGGGGGAGGTGACAGCAACACCAGTTTTGGTGGAATAGTGGGAAAGTTGGGAGCAACAGACTGTGGGTTTTCTGGCAGATGATCTAAAATAGAAAAAATAGAAATTACTTACCTCATTCCTCCTGCAAGGAGCATGTGCAGAAAGCTTCCTCTCTTCCATGCTCTTCCTCCTTAGAAAAAAACAGCCACCATTTGCCTCCGTTTGACTCCAGCTGGGCGTTGTGTCTCCTGCAGCATCGGTGAGACTGAGCAGGTCCAGACACACTACCTGTCCCCCTCGGCAGCAAGAGGTACTGCCTGTTCATCAGCCGCGCTCCCCAAGTGTGGCTTTGTCAGGATGCTTTCCTTGCACACCCACTTGTAATCAATCTGCTGGGTATACGTATGCCGTTATTGTACAGATACAGCATTGAGTATGTTTTACATATTCATTCAGTTTATTTAATCTTCTGTTCCTACAAAAATATATGTATATCCTCTTAATACACTATAGGCAAAATCACTCTATTTCTCTCAGTTCTTCGGCTTCATTCTGGTGCTAGTATTTGTCTTGTCAAGCCCAAGTAACAAAACACATTTACTAGCTGCAGTAGCAAGAATTGTAAAGGGATTTCTTGCTTTGCTTAATTTCATCAGACCAGGAGGCTTGGCAGTACCATCATAACAGGAATTTGTAGTGACACAACACTGAAATAACTCCTGCATCAATTTGTTTGTATCAGGGCAGAAGTTTTTCAGTGTGAGAGAAGCCCAGGGGAAATCAAGAGGAATACTGAGCAGATAGACAGAGAAAAAAAGAGCCATATCACTTACTGATTTCAAGGCACCTTGCTGAAACTCTAGCTACTTCTTTTTCCACCAGAGGGAAGCATGCTGAGAAATACATTTATGAGTCCGTTGCTCCAGTCACTGATTTGATAAAATATAACAAAAAATTACTTCTGGTGAGTGATTATTCAAACATTTATGCAGCTGCTTATTACAGGTGTTTGCAAGAGCTCTGGTGACTCAAGCTTAGATATGTGTTAAGTAATTGCAGTGTTAAGGCTACAGATGCATAATGTTAGCTTCTTAAAATATGCCACTAGAAGTGGGGGGCAGCCCATCCATGAGAACATTATGACCAAAGTGCTTGGATCAGTCTTACAGTATTTAATCAATAAGTTTAAAAAGCATTCTTTTCGAAGCATGAGTACCCATATACTAGGAAAACTTGAGTGGTTGTTTCTTATAGAGAAAACTTTAGATATCCAAAATCCAAATGGGTAAAAACAAGGACACAAGAATCGAAGCAGGATTTTGCTGTTTTTTCAAAGTAAAAATCAATTGTAGGATACAGCTCTGAGGACCAAAAGATCACATAATAAATTGGATTTAGATGCCAGACAGCTATAAAAGCTATTTTGGATGCATGGACATCTCAGGGCTTCTTCTTCACAACAGTCTCTTTAGTGTCTATTTTTTTCCTTTTCTCAGCAACAAAATAAGCCTAAAAAAAGCCGAAAAGCAGTAACATCATCCCTGCCAGCACTGCAGCATAATGACCTAAAATTGAATAGATTAGCTTAAACTGAAACATTTTTTGGCATCGTAACAGAGCCATTATGGGATATTTGGTTACCACAGAAACACAGGTAATGAGTGAGGCACTGTCACTAGATCATGAAACCTGAAATAAATGAATACAGACATCAGAAACATAGCCTTAAGTACCACATTAAAGGACCAATCTCACTGATACACCACTGTTTCTAGAATATAAATACTAAGTTTACATATTGGGCAAATCTAAATGACAGACTGTGCCTAGATGCCATTCAAATTCAAAAAAATAGTCTTTGTCCAGTGACTGGAAAGAAAAAGAAGGTGTGAAGTCTTAAGAACTTGCTGCTACATATTTGCTACTTACCCATGTTAAACAAATATTCTTAAACAAGCAAATAGTATTGCCTAAAGGGTAACATTTAACAAAGAAGGCAGAACCACAGCAGCTACTACACCACTTCGGCAGATTCTGTAACTGCTAGAAATAGCCGTTTTCCTAGCACTTCTGTTTTCTGAGCTATAAGGTTAAATACCATCCTGTTGTTATTGTTTTTTCTTCAAGGTAAATAAGGAGGGAGTCCTTCACCTTCTCTATCAAATACCTTTGAAAACAGCTATGAAAACAAGTCTCCACTCTGCTTGACCACATTGAAAAAGCTCAGCCTCTTGCCACTATCCAAGAGGTGAAAACTGTAGGTAGCCTGTATGAAGCTCTGTGCAGCAAGGCAGGGGTGCATGTACTTGTGTTTTCTCTTTCCCACACACATGCAAATTTAGCATCAGCACCCACAGGAGAAAATTTAAAATTCTGAATCTTCAATGAACTTGCAGACACACAAAGCTGGCCCTTTCGACTCTCTCTAATCACATCTGCCATTCCCAGCTTACCTTTCTCATCCCTCATTCTTCTTTCTCTTGCCTGTTTTTCCTCCGCGTATCCCCCACACACAGACTTGCCTACTTTGATAAAGAAGAGATCTGCCACTGCGAATTTAACACTTTCTTGTAAATATTTCCACTTCAGTAATTCTGAACATATTTGCTTGGAATTAAGTTCTTCATTACTGCATATGTTGCCAGTTAGGGAACACAGTGTCCTACCAGCTAAAGTTTATTACAACAATGTGAAGTATAAATATCATAACTAGAGAGAATGAAGAATAAGGAAGGAAGCAATCTAATAACTTTGGTATTTACCTAAGCCTTAGCAATCTGACACCTACCACATAACAGTTACACGAAGATCAGTGTTACACATGTTAGAGGCCAGATGAGATCCAAAGACAGGGTGCTGAGACACAGAGCATTTATTACATACATGACTGGTCTCTGAAGGTGATTGACAGCTTTATCAGGAAACTTGAAAAGAGGATCTGGATCTGAGCTGTTGCATTTGCAGGACTACAGAATCGGTATCTACTGCAGAATCTAGAAAACATTTGTTTCTGTATTGCAGTGATACTTCAGCCACCTTCTGCTAACAGAAGTTAACTGCAATATGTTAATACTCCTTGTTTCTGATTCTATCATAACAGTGTTATAAGAGCAATTAAGGGAGAATTACTTTCCAGTAAAGCTGATAATTACAATCTCATCTTCCATCTTACCCCTGAAATATGACAACTGGTGTCGTGTCTCCACCTTGGCAAAAAGGAAGCAAAAAAACCCTGTAAAACGCAGACTAATTGCTTTCTCCCCAGTGAGAGCTTTACAAAACAGGAGATACCAGTAAGCAGCTGAAATAAGAAATGTAGCGAGTGGCACTCTCCGCACAAGAAACAGTGATTCAACAAGAGAAGGTGAATTTCTAGTTTGCTCCTTGTGTTTGTCATACTTACCTTTTATTCCACAAAGATGAGCTAACTGTTGGGTATTTTCAGCAGGGTTGTATAAATCTTTCCATAAGCCCTCAACAGAACAGAGGATGGGCTACTCAGAGCAGCTGACAGGTCTCTGTGGTAACTGTGTTTTGGTCTCTAACCGGGTTATGCTGCACACCTAAGCTCCTACCACCCAGGGAACCGCAGTGCTTCTGCGCTGGGAGCAGCTGGAGACTTTCGCACAGCACTTGCTGCCGCTGCAGGAGACCGTTCCTAGACTTCAGCAACAGACGTCACGGAATGTATCTTTCCCTCAGCCACCTCAGGAAACAAAAAAGCTCTTAACTTTGCAATACTGTTGAGACTGGCTAACTGCAACCTCATAACGCATTTAAGGTCTAAACAAAGCACTGCTTTAAATGCAGTACCAACACAAAGGGCTACTGTTTTAGTTCTCTCATAAAAGAGTCCCAATTACATCCTCGTAGCAGAATACTTCCGTGGAGAAAGTCTTACACCTTACCATCCCTCCTTTTGTTTACATTGAATGAGTCTGAAAAGTCTACATGATTAGAGAGACCAGAAAGGTTGAATTTCTTGATCTTCTCTTCTCCATCTTATGCTTGTCCACTGGAGAAAGTGGGGGAGAAGATAGGTTGTACTGAATCTAGCTGGGATGGAGTTAATTTTCTTCATAGCAGCCGATATGGTGCTGTGCTTTGGATTTGTAACTAAAACAGTGTCAACAGGAAATAGGTATTTTGGCTATTGCTGAGCAGTACCTCTACAACACCGAGGGTTTTTTTTTCCTGCTCTGGCCCCACCAGTGAGTAGGCTGGAGGTGCGCAAGAAGCTGGGAGGGTGCACAGCCAGGACAGCTGACAGCTATTGACCAAAGGGATACTCCATGCACTATAATGTTATGCTCAGAGAGAAAATTTCAGAAAAAGGAGGAGGATGCATTCATGGTTATGGCATTTGTCTTCCCAAGTAACCATTACTTGTGCTGAAGCACAACTTTCCGGGAAGTGGTTGAACATCCGCCTGCTGACTGGAAGTAGTGAATGAATGCCTTATTTGCTTTGCTGGCACGCACAGCTTTGCTTCATCTATTAAACTGCCTTTTTACCTTGAGCAGCGAGTCTTCTTGCTTTTGGTCTTCTGATTCTTGTCCCATCCCACTGGGACAGGAGTGAGTGAGTGACCAGGTGGGGGCCAGGATCAACCTACCACAGGAATACAGAAAAGGGATATAAAACTGAGGCTCTGAGATGACATTTTTGTATCTTCAGATGAAGGGAGGCAAATCCCAAGGCTGGAAAGGGCAGCTCATATTAAGAGCAGGCCCTGTTCTGTGGGTAGCATCAAAGATGACTTCCTCCACATTTTTCTATGGATGGCAACTGAGATGAGACTAGTCTTCTCCAGGCTTTAGGCACTTCATGATTTTCTGTTTTAGAAATCTAGAAATATTTCTATATTTTGTAAAGGATATCTTGAATTATTGATGTAATATTCTTTTGGCAATGTTCTTAATGGCTTTTTTAATACTGTTGAAAAACTCTTTGTTCTCAGATTTTTCTTCAGCAAATTAAAGAAAGAAGTAGGCTCACAGTCCACCTAATGAATATACATAAAACTTCTCTTCACGTCTATAAAATCAAATTGTGCTGAAAGATCACGTTCTAAAACATTCAGCTTTTCTCTCTATTGATCCAAAGAAAATCCTTTACAAATTGACTGTCATCCTACTGTGATACCCTTAGGTGATAACTTGTAAGTAATTCTGGTCATTTTAATATTAAAAGAACAACTACCATATCAGCTGCTTGTGTAACTGTCTTTGCACAAAAGGCATTTCTAATCTGCAGAACCCAATTACTATTTCCGAGCACTGAGGTCTGCAAGGCAAGGAGGCACTGCTAAGTAGTACAGGTCACGAGTGGTGAGGCTCTCTATGGGCAGAGGCAGCCCCGTACGACCATTTCTCTGAGGGTTCTCAGCTCCCTCCCTGCTGCTTGGAGCCTGGGGAAGGCACAGAGGACCAGAACAGGGGAGGAGAAGGGACCAGACATGGGAAGCAGAAACAATCTGAAACCATAAGAAAGAAGATCCAAGACCCGGGTCCGTATTTTCTTGATTTGGCAACCGTGTTTGTATTTTAGGCCAGTTCTTCATGTGTATGGATTCATGAGCCATGAATACATGAGGCCTTCTGCTCATCCTGTCACTCACTCCAATGAGATGCCAGCCTGCAAAGTGCTCTGTGGCCAATGAACAAGTTCTTTGGAGCCTCTGTCATTTGGAATGTAAGTGCCCTGATGTAACTGCATTTACACTAAAAGGGCAGGATGGAGATCTTGAAATCGTAAGAGAGTATGCACCAGTTTGTTAGTCTTTTGGAGCACTGTGTACTAGCACAGCAGCAGTCAGCCAGGGAGGTGAGGTGCTTCTTCTGTAACTTCACAGTTGTTTCTTTTAAAACAGACTAATAAAAGCTCAAAGGAAAGTGGAAAGTGTTAGAAAGGCCTTCCTGACTTCACAAAAAACTAGTCAGGAGCATTCAACAGCTCAAAATTTCCTTGCCCGCCATCCCGAGATCAGCCACTTCTGTCCAGTTTCTTTGAGGAGCTGACTACACTGCAGCAATAAATTTCACCAGCTGGATGGGGAAAAAACAGAGAATCCCTTCCGCCCTGAAAATACAGATGAGCACTGTTGTGCCACAGAGGCAAGGCAGGAGGGAAGAACAGGAACACTCATTCTTCATATTTCTATGCACCTAAATATATCATAGCTTTCCTACAAAAATCTCTTGTAGAGAGACTCTGTTTACTAATTACACTACCAAACAGCACAGTAAAAAATACTGGCTCTGGGCTGCCATCTGCCGTTTTGTGTAATGAAAGGTCACTTGTGAGCAGATTTTATCACAGTACGTGGCCACTGTAAGCAGCGTGACAAATCCTCTCCCACGGCAGGCTGGGGGCATCCCTTTCCCACCAGCAGCAGCTGATGAAGTTTCTGGAAGCCAGTGGGTTTTCTGAACATGACTTCTTGGTCCCAAGAACTGTTTAAAAAGACACCACTTTGTATAGATATTGCTTCTCTGTCAATACTAATTTAAAATAAATATGCTTTGATTCTTACTGTCAGGTTAGGAATCTTTCCCACAAATCTGCACACACATGTGCAATCCCTATGGAAACCACACTATCAGGCATAGTCTAATATTTTTTTATCCTCATGCCGTGTGTACAACTTGCACACTGTTTTCTTGCAGTGGGATTGTAGTTTTATATTCATCAGATGGCATGCCCTGAAGGTTCTCCATCTGTTTTCCTGGGCTCTTAAAATCATTTAATGACTTCTTAAAGCTCAGAATGCAAACATTTTATTGGGTTCAAGCACAGCATGTAAAGTAAATGAACCTGTGCTGATGAGGAGGTATCGCTTTTCTTATTTAGCTGACATTTATGTTAACATGTACAAGACAAATGTTCATAGAAAGTTCTAGAAATAAAAGCCAGGCTTATGTGAATCAGTAGCATTTTTGCCATGGACTTCAATGAGCTCAGGATTTCAACCGATACCCCCTGATCTTGGTGCATAAATACCATTCCCAACTTGGCAATGAGCACCTCATGTACAGACTCTCGGACTACAGACAGTGCCATTAGTTTCTCAAGGAAAAGTAGGGGACATGAAACTCTCTCTGTATTGTTCATGTTCTCAGAAAAAGGCTCTAGTGATGATTTCAGTATGTAGTGTGTATCTCCATCTTGTGGTAGCTATTGTTTCAGATATAGTACTATTAATACTTCAATTCTTCATCAGAATTATTCACCAGTTTTTTACAAGTCTCTTGAGTCCCTGTTAGAAGCAATGTTAAACATTCTTTGCTCCAAAAAAACCACAGCAGAATAACTGACTACCTAAAGGGCCAAAAACACAGTTGAATTTTGCAATATTTGAGCATCACTATCGTGATGCTGTAATCAAGAGGATATTGTCTAGATTAACAGACCTTATAGTAACTTACTTTTTTATTCTCTACAGCCCATTGCAGAATGGATGTATTTCTTTATAGTGTGAAAGGGTCTTTGTTTGTTTATTTGTTTGTGTGTTTTGATGGATCTCAGTGGAAAGCAGAGCAATCTGTGGTATTATGTATGTATATGCATTCATAAGTACATGGTTGCATTTGCATGCACATATTTTACAATTTCTGAGAGAAAAAGAGTAGGGGTTTCAAATGAGGTTTTTGGAAGCTAAGCGCTTTGTGAAATTTCCTGAGGCTTGCTGTTTATACCCATTAAGATTCTTCAACAACTTACGCAAAATTTGTTGGAGCCACCTTCTTAATTCTGTTTCTCTTCTTAAAAACACTGAATCTGTTCAAATTTAACATGACACTTCCCAGTTACTCAAGCTGACAGGAACCTCCTGAAGCTCAGCGAAAAGACAAAAGCTGAGTCCTGCATGTGGAATGGGATAATGCCGTGCAGTAGGGCATGCTGGGGCCCAGCCAGCCAGAGAGTAGCTTTGTGGGAAAGGACCCAAGAGATTCTGGTGAAAGATTTGAACACCAGCCACCAATGCACCTTCACAGCAAACCAAAGTGTCCTGGACAATAATAGCAGAAGTTAAGCCAGCAGGTCAAGGGAAGAGATTCTATTCAGCTCTTGTGAGACCACATCTGAAGTGCTGTGTCCCATTGTGGGCTCCACAGTAGAAGACAGGCACTGACATACTGGAACAAGTGCAGCAGAGGCCGCCAAGCGGGTTTGGGGCTGGATAACATGATGTGCAAGGAGATCTTGCAAAGTCTGGGCATATTCAGCTTGGAGAAGAGAAGGCTGTTGGTGGGATGATCTTACTGCTATGAACAACTACCAGATTGAAAGGTGTAGGTAAAATGGAGTCAGATTTTTCTTGAAGGTGCACGAATATAGAACAAGAGGCAACAAGCACAAATTGGAACACAGAAAAATCTGAATGCTATAAATGAAAAGGCTTTTACTGTGAGAGTGGTAAAACACTGGAACAGGTTGTCCCAAGATGCTGTGGGATCTCCGTCCCTAGAAATATTCAAAAGCCAACTCGACGTGGCTCTGAGCAAACCCTGACTCTGCTTTGAGCAGGGGAGTTGGATGAGAGACCTCCAGGAGGAGTCCTCTGGCCGGCCTGATTCTCTCCTTTAGTTTCTGAAGACTTACCTTGTTCACACAGCAGTAATAACATGATATGGAAATTCTCTACTGGCTCTCAGGCATTTCAGCAGCTAAGGAAGAAACAGCACATGACACTGGAACAGAATATTTGCTTGGAGTTATCAAATCCATCAGGCCTGCATGCATACAAAGACACAATTCCTACCAATGCACCGCTATAAAATGTTTATTTCTCTTATGTATGTTGGGGAAATAGCTACCTTTCTGTTATTTAAACCCTGTTCTTGGACATCATCTGTAAATGGCTTGGCCAGTCTAACAGCATAACAAAAATATGAGCTGTCACATTAGCAGATAACATGAACAGTTAGTATTTTCCAGTTAGTGGAAAGCAATTAAGAAGCTCCAGTGTTGCTCCAATAGTGATGATCTGTTGTTAATCAGACACAAAACTCAACTTAAATAGACTGTTTTTTTCTAAGTAGGGCACACCCATAAACAACTCTGGGGGCAAGTTATATATGAAGCTCTCACTGAGCCTGGTCTGCGCTGCAACAGCCATCTGCTGCAATTGGGCTACCCAAAGTGCCTTCTCCTTTTCCTGGCTCATGAAGATGTAGGGAAGGGAATTACTGGCAGCCTAATGAGATATTTCCTTTCAGTCTACTGGAGAAGAGAATTTGAGGGGCATCATGAGGACTTCTATCTTTAAAAAACAAGGTTGCAAATGATAGTTTTCAGTATCTCTTATTCTCCATCAACTCTTGCACTTATGTTGCCATATAATTATAGAATCATAGAACGCTTTGGGTTGGAAGGGACCTTTAGAGGTCATCTAGCCCAACCCCCCTGCAGTGGGCAGGGATATCTTGAACTAGATCAGGTTGCTAAGAGCCCCGTCCAACCTGACCTTGAATGTTTCCAGAAATGGCACTTCCACTCTGTCTCTGGGCAACCTGTTCCAGTGTTTCATCACCCTCGTGGTAAAAAATCTCTTCCTTATATCTCATTTAAATCTACCCTCTCTTAGTTTAAAGCCGTTATCCTTGTCCTACCACAACAGGCCCTGCTGAAAATATTTTCTCCATCTTTCCTATAGGCCCCCTTCAGGCACTGAAAGGCTGCTGTAAGGTGTCCCCGCAGCCTTCTGTTCTCCAGGCTGAACAGTCCGAATTGTCTCAGCCTTTCCTCAAAGGAGAGGTGCTCCAGCCCTCGGATCATTTCTGTGGCTCTCCTCTGGACCCACTCCAACAGGTCCATGTCCCTCTTGTGCTGGGGGCTCCAGAGCTGGACGCAGGACTTCAGGTGAGGTCTCACCAGAGCAGAGTAGAGGGGCAGAATCACCTCCCTCGACCTGCTGGCCACGCTGCTTTTGATGCAGCCCAGGATATGGCTGGCCTTCTGGGCTGTGAGTGCACACTGGTGGTTCGTGTCAAGCTTTTATCCATCAGGATAAACAAAAAGTAATCCCCAGTTACATAGCAGTATTCTATGCAAAAATGTGCTAATATAAGACAAAATGTTATTATAAAGTAATTCCTATATGCAAATATATTGCTTTGTATGTGTTTTTGTTAATGAAAATTTTTTAGTACAGCTAATGAAAATGCTAAGTAAAATACCTCGCATCTGTCTTCCTGATAATCCAAACAGTAGCGCTATTTTGAATGACCTAGGCTTCTTCAGACTGATAAACAGAGCATTTCAACTGACAGTCAACGGATTTATCTCGTAAGTCCTGGGATATATAACATAATTTGTGTTTGCTATGGAAACTCCATTGGTGCTGTTCTCAGCAGGCTGAAGTAGATTTTAGGATGACCTCTGTTCGAAAAACTCATAGATTACAGATAGTGACAGAGATTTTTTCTTTGTGTTTCACCTCCTAGAATGCAAACTTAGGGGTTCTAATTTAAAATTAGTTGCCAATTCAGAAGAACATATGAAACCGTGTATCAATGCCTGTAATTGGCACATGTAATGATAGCTCCATGAATAATGTACGAATAACAGTGATTGCTAATCATATTTAGAGTCTCTTAAATGTAGCTCTGACTTCATTTGGTCTGAAATTGGAGGAAAGCAGTAAAGTTTATGAAGCATGAAGTACTGCAGTTTCTTGTTACATATACAGGCTTCAAAGGGTATTAAGAGTGCTTTCTGCCAGCATTACCTATAAAAGAAATGTTAACTCCTCTGGGAAAAAATGCAGAACTTCAAACATATTTGGAGTATTTCTCACTGAAGAAATAGTGTAGTAAAGATAGATACTTATTTCATGCAGATCTTCTGTCTTTATTTCAGAACTTATGAGTTCAGCCTTGATTGTTCACTATCTTGTCAAGTAACTATGTCTAACAAATATTTGACTTCTAAGTATACATAGAGAGGAAACCGGTGACACCAGGACCATTATTTTTAATTTATTCTAACCCTTTCAAATTTTGGTAGCTTTCAGTCCTGTAAAAATGTCTGCAGTGTTCAACAGACTACTGATCTCTCAGCTTTTGGAATCACCTATTCTTAGTCCTGAAGGGGGAAAAACAATGAAACCCAACAACAAAAAAACCCAGAGATGAATGCATCTGGGCAGCACATAAGAAAACTGGTGATTTTCTAACCTCTCCCATTGCCTCCTTCTGTGTGAGCAAGGTGTCTGGTAGCAAACACTACTTTGATCTCCTGAGGGAGAGGGTCTTCTCCATAAATCATAATGGCAAGAGTAAAAGGAAAGCCATACATTCCTTTGATGCTTTGCCATGCACAGCTGCTGGTCTGGGTGTTTACAAAAATAACCCTCTCTGAAAACACTGAGTTGCAACTCCTAGGCTTTTGGATTAGGAGACCTGTTCAGCGTCGTGGTGTGAAGATGTGTTCTCATACCCACAGTGTGTGGAAACTTGCCTGCTTTAAGAGATGGGAGCATGTTTGATATGAATGTTTTGAATGACTTTATGCTTATCCGCTTCCTTATTTCTCTGATGCCCTTTGTCACAGGTGTAGATCTTTTTCTCATCCTCAGTTTACTTCTCTATTGCTGTACAGCTCCTCCACATCCTGCAGTTCCCTTAGCTGGGAGAAAACAAGCTGTCAGCACAGGAAGCCTGTTGCCAGGGCAGAGACCGAGACAACATTTTATGTATGTTCACTGTGTAAAGAGCAAGGTGAAACAGATATTTTGAAAATGAGAAAGAGGAAGAATGGTTCAGGAGGTGTATGACAGGCTAAACATGATGCATAAAGGCCACGGAAATGGAATGTATCTGGTGAAAAATAGGAGTGATCTGATTCTAGGACAGAAACAAATATCTTGATATTTAACTGAGAAAAAAAGCAAATAACAAGAAAAAAAGGAAGAGGTAAAATACAAGGAGAACTACAGCTTCAAGCATTACTACCATGATATTTTTGTCAGAAGCAACGTGGGAACTGACAGTTTCTCAAGGGTATCTAATACCAAGACTTCTCGGTGCTAAGTCTTTCTAGGAGAAGCACAAATGCTTAGGCACTTCAAAGGTAAGTTAACACAGAAGAACAAGACATGGATATTAATGTAAGGCAAACGGACATGATTTCAAAAAGGAAAATCAGACAGCTCATTTACAGGCGGGGAGAAAAAAGGAGGAAAAAAACCCCAACAAAACCACCAAGTAGTTCTTTTAGGTAAATTGCCTTTCACAGCTGACCTTTTCCTCCTGTCCCTATGGTAAATGCTCAGTCAAGCACTTCTGCCTCTTTGCTGACTGCTCCCTACTACTTTTTGGCCTCTTAACTTTCACATGTCTCACAGTTCATCAAAACACATCTACCTGTCTATCTGTCTACACATACACACACACACACAGATACACAGATACACATAGTCAACATCCTTGCCCTTTGGTCTCGTCTCTTTTTGCTTGTCTGAATTTTATTGCTCTGATTTGCCACTTACTGTTCGAGTCACTTGACTTTCTTTTCACTCTCATGCATGATGCTAATAACTTCTTTCTCCTGTTCCTCTGCCCCTTCTCCATCAAGGATGACCGATCAGTTATGATCTCTCAGTTAGATTAATCTTTGCAACTAGGATCCTCTGCAGGTGCATACATCCTTTTGAGGACAACACCAACTAAACATAGGATGGAAGAAAAGGGAAGAAGTTGGACATTTTAGACATTTGTTTTAACTGCATTCTTCTTTCGATTTTTTTTGTGTGTGTGTGTGCTTAGAAAGCATTTTTTTGCTTTCTTTGTATGGCAGCTATCACTTTGACAGTGGCATTGCAAGCAGATTGCAATGGAGACAATATATGGTTTGCCTCAGAAAGTTGACAGAGTGTATAAGGGAAACTGAGGATGTGGATTTCCCCACAGTGTTTAAAGTGATAAAAGGGATGGACTTGATTTTCACCAAGAGAGAAGAAGGTCGGACTGTTCTACAGGAATCTATTAAAGGACATCAGAAGAGGCTCTGAGATCAATAGATATTTAAAGGGTAGCCACTGTACGACATACATGTTTTTGGAAAAGAAAAAAGCATTAAGAAAGAATGTAGGTGATAGTGGAAAGCTGGATGTTGGTTAAATAAGAACAACAAAAAAAAAACAAATCCCAATAAAACAGAGTCCATGCTCTTCTGGCACCTTGAAAATATTTGCCCAGGTCAGGTGGAGTTTTGGCTGTGTGCATGTTTTTTGCTGGTTTTTGCTATTAAGCATACAGCTGAAAACCATTTATTTGACTTCTTTGCAGAACTGTAATTATAAAAAAAGGAATTTCTTTTCTAATTTATTCCGTAACAGTATCATTAGTCAAGCAAACAATGACAAAAAGTAGTACAAAATGCAAGTTGGACAGCAGTATTTAACCTCTTCATTGCTTACAAAAGATGCTTAGTTTGTCTCCATGTGTACTAGTTCATTAAAACTGGCTCTTTCTTGTAAGCAATATAATTGTAACAGTATGAAAATACCAGGCTGACCTTTCAGCCCTGCTGTAATAATGGCCTTAGCTATTCCATTAAGGTATAAAAACTGTCTCAGGGACTCTGTCTGCAAATGCATCTGTGGGAGAATTTTGTCTTTTATAGCTGTCAGAAAACATACTGGGATATTCCATTTGCTGAATAAAAAAGATGATGCTTCAGTGAGGAAGGGTTATGAAAGCTATCCTAGCAAAACAAGAAAGTGAGGCAGCCTTTGGAATAAGCATGAAGCAAAAGCAGCTGCCCGAATGTGAACTGGAACTATGTAAAAGTGACGAAGAAAAGAAATACTGAGCCTTTGAAACAACTCCAGTCAGCCTGAAATAAACCGGACTGCTATTCCAGTAATAATACTCCTGAATAAATTGTTACTGTTCCAACAAGCAAAGCAATCAGACTTTCTTTCTCTTCCGTGATGAAACCGTATATACTGATTTCCTTTTTTCTGTCTGTCTCCATGCCCTCTTCTGAGCCACAATGATTCATCCTTTAGGAATGAATTCTCCCAATAAAATTTCAATTAATAAATAGAGCCTTTGGTGGCAGAACACATTACCTGTGAGTTTTTCAAACATTCATGATGAATGTTTAAGACATTTGTATATAGAAACAATACTAACAGTTGACCAAGGTCTGCAAGACCTTTTCTCCTCAGTAACAAAATGCTTAGATATAACATATTTTAACTTGTTAATCAGATCTTCCCTATAGGGAACACTTTGTAGTTAAATAGAGAAAATAAACTTGGCTTACAAACCTGTATTATAATAATAAGCCTTTTTTTTTTTCAAGTATACTGCAAAGATCAAGGAAAGATGCATGCCATCTGGTGATGTGCTGCCAGTATTTTAATAAAGATCTCTAATAAAAAAAAGTCCTCTCTCTGCTCATGCTAAGCTTTATGGAGTGTGCTATACAAAAATAAAGTTGTAAAAATCTTTCCTTTTAACCAAAAAAATTCTCACTCGGATTCATAGGAAGGAAGGAATCCAAAAAAGGGGAAAGAGCCATTTGAAATTATCTTTTGCTGGCAATTTTTATTTTGTATTCTGAAAAATAAATTGGTAGAAAGTCAAAGAAAATCACTTGTGGGCAATAGCAGGGATGGTAGCCCATGACATAGACAGGATAAACTAGGGATGAGGACTTGTCACAGGCTCCTGATGTCAGATGCACAGAGAGTGCAGGCTGAGCTGAAGTTCAGACCAGGAAGTTTTATGCAGATGTTCTTCTAATTTTAAAGATTTTTAGTTCACTAATGCTGTCCAGGAAAGCAGCCACCTCACAGTAGGGGCTTTCTGAGAGCGTGAATAACTATCATATGACATGAATTTCGTTTGAAAATAAAAGAAAGCAGAATCTATGCAGAATTTAGGCTCCCTAAGTTCAAAATTGCAGTCTCAAGTCTCTGTTTAGTTGCTACCTAGCTTTGGAAGCACCACTGCTTTCAAAGTGAGAGTTGCTCAGCAACTGAGCTTTTCCCTGCCCGTGTATCACACTCCACAAGGTTTGGCAGATTATGTTCAGAATCACTCAGGGTCTAGAAATTAGTTGTTCCTTACCAATGTTTAGTAATCATTTCCATTCAGTACGTGTACACTGAAAACAATATCATAAATTCATGGATGTGTTACACATTGGCAATAATTTTCTTCCTCAGCCTGTACGCCAAATTTCTACAGAGAGATCACTGGTTAAGTCACGTATTCAAGAAAAGGGAGATTGAGGTCTACTTCCCATGTCTTCTTGAGATTACCTTAATCGGTAGACTCTTCCAGCTGGCAGTGAGTACACAGTGGGAAAGACCTTGCAAGGATAAGTTAGTATTTGTTCCCGTGCTTTAATCAGGCAAAGTTACTTTGAGCTTCGTGCACAAATTGTTTCAAGATTAATTACATCAAAGACAGAGCATAAAGACCATGAGGACTATGCTGTACCTCTTGCCCCATGGCTGTTTAACGAGTGACTTCAGTGTTGCTTAGGAAAGAACAAGGTTTGTGCGTGTGAAGGTATCTGAGGTGAAAATGCACTGGCTCCAGACTTATCTCTTTGTTTTCTTCATTTGTCGCTTTTAGAGTCACCTGCAGGATAGTCTCAACTTTGCTCCCCATTTGGATACACCAGACTCTCCCCATGTACTACAGTGTGATCAGAAAGCACTCCTGGATATAAAGTCGCTTTCTGGAACCAGAATACAGCTCACTGATGAATCAAATGTCTTACTTCCCATCTGTGCTCAGTCCATAGAGGAAGAGACCTTGTAAAGGCCTGCTTATAGCTGTTTCTGCTGAGAATTTTTCTGAAGACTCCGGGTTGCTGCAGTTCAGTTTGATTCATTTCACAGGCAAAACACTTGCTCCTCAGTATTATGTGTATGTGTCTTAGTAATGTGATTAAATAGTAGCCTAGAGATGAGACGCAGGATTTTCTCCAGATCAGAAGGCCATCACTCTGTCTTTGTCTTCAATCTGGTAAAAGAATTATAATAAGCATCTTAAGAGCCCCTTCAGCAGATCACTAGCATTGAACATCACTAAATTGCAGGCACTTGAAGAATTATAATGACCAAAATCAAAATACCTAAAAATTACAGTACATGTAATTTCTCTGTGCTCACCAAACATTTCAAAACTCATTGAGCATAATCCTTTTAAACTCCTTTGTCACCACTGAGAAGTAATTCTGAATATTTTGCTCACAGCTGAGATACCACTTGACTTGTTCTGTAGACCCCCTCACCAGCCTCATTGCTCTTATCTGGACACGCTCCAGCAACTCAATGTCCTTCTTGTAGTGAGGGGCCCAAAATGGAACAAAGCACTCCAGGCGTGGCCTCACCAGTGCCAAGTACAGGGGCACGATCACTTCCCTGCTCCTACTGGCCACACTATTCCTGATACAAGCCAGAATGCCGTTGGCCTTCTTGGCCACCTGGGCACACTGCTGGCTCATGTTCAGCCGGCTGTCAAACAACACCCCAAGGTCCTTTTCCACCAGGCAGCTTTCCAGCCACTCCTCCCCAAGCCTGTAGCATTGCATGGGGTTGTTGTGACCCAAGTGCAGGACCTGGCACTTGGCCTTATTGAATCTCATACAGCTGGCCTCAGCCCATCAATCCAGCCTGTCCAGATCCCTCTGCAGAGCCTTCCAACCCTCAAGCAGATCAACACTTCCACCCAGCTTGGTGTCATCTGCAAACTTTCTGAGGGTTCACTTGAACCCCTCATCCAGATCATTGATAAAGATGTTAAACGAGACCAGACCCAAAACTGAGCCCTAGGGTACACCACTTGTGACCGGCCACCAGATGGAACTCTATTCACTACCACTCTCTGCACTTGGCCATTCAGCTAATTGTTTACCCAGTGAAGAGTACACCCATCCAAACCATGGGCAGCTAGTTTCTCCAGGAGGATGCTGTGGGGAACTGCGTCAAAGGCCTTACTAAAGTCCACATAGACAAAATGCACAGCCTTTCCTTCATCCACTAGGTGGGTCACCTGGTCAAGAAGGAGATCAGGTTGGTCAAGCATGACCTGCCTTTTATGAATCCATGCTGGTTCCCATGCCCAGTGAGCGCACTCAGGATGATCTGCTCCATAATCTTGCCTGGCACCAAGGTCAGGCTGACAGGCATGTAGTTCCTGGGATCCTCCTTCCAGCCCTTCTTGTAGATGGATGTTACACTGGCGATCCTCCAGTCATCTGGGACCTCCCTTGTTAGCCAGGACTGCTGATAGATGATGGAGAGTGGCTTGGCCAGCTCCTCCACCAGTTCCCTCAGCACTCTTGGGTAGATCCCATCCAGTCCCATAGACTTGTACGTGTCCAGGTGGCATAGCATGTCTTTAACTGCTTCCTCCTGGACTCTGGGAGGCTTATTCTGCTCTCCTTCCCTGTATTCCAGCACTGGGGACTGAGTACCCTGGGAATAACCAGTCTGACTGTCAAAGACTGAGGCAAAGAAGGCATGAAGTACCTCAGCCTTTTCCTCATCCTTGTTGGCAATATTACCCCTTGCATCCAATAAGGGATGGAGATTCTCCTTGGCCCTCTTTTTGCTGTTAATGTATTTATAAAAACATTTTTTGCTGTCCCTTACAACAGTGGCCAGCTTGAGTTCTAGCTGGGCTTTTGCCTTTCTAATTTCCTCTCTGCATGACCTAATGAGACTCCTGTCCCCCTTTTGAGTCGCCTGCACTTTCTTCCACAAGTGGTAGACCCTCTTTTTTTCCCTGAGTCCCAGAAAGAGCTCCTTGATGCCTTTTACCAATCCATTTCCAAGCTTGAGATATACTGGCTGTGATAGTAAATCTGTGGTCAGCATCTCCCAGTATTGCAAATACCTGGTGAGTCACACGGATCTTTAGACAATTGATTTAGACTGAATTCTCAGTGTAGAAGGAAAACAATGAAACCCAGGAAAATGGTTATACTTCTTGAAAAGTTTATGGCATGCTGGATGCTCTCTTCGAACAAAATTCATACCTCCCTGTAAGACCCAGGGCACACTTGGAGGAATGATTAGCGTGGTCCTCCAAACACTTCAGCGTGATCATTTAAAGGGATCAGGATGCAGAACGCAGCTACATTTGGACTGTTACTTCAGCACATGTTCAGCTGGAAGACTTGTATACAGTGCATCCTATTACTATTTTGTTCAAAGCAAAATGTCTCTCAGGTCCTTGTCCTTTAAATATTGTCTATCTTATTGACTCCACTCTTTTCACCCTTTCAGACCCAAAGTCAGCAAGGTATCAAACTCAGTTCGCCAGGAGGATCCATTAGCTTAAAGACATTCCAACATTTAACAATCATCTGCTCTGTGAGTTTGCGGTAGATATTTTTCTGTGATTTCTTAAGAACAGAGTGAAAAAAATCTAGGAAATTTGTAATATATTGGCTGTTAAAACCAAGGGCACACATTACATTATTTTACAGCTGAGGTACCTGTTTCATTTCAGCCTTTGCTGATTTTTTTTACAGCTCAGCAAGGGTTTATAACTTACTAACAAAGACAGAAAGAGAAAGAAAGGCAAACAGAAAGGTGTCAGTTGTATCCCTGGGGCTCTGATAATCATAAGAGGCCTCCCCATTTAGCTGATTCTATTTTGGACCATTGGATCAAATTCACCTTTCATATGTCGAATTATTATGGTAGAGTTTTAAGCTTGTATGTGGGAGGCTCATTACAGCTCCTATAATGTGTGAGAGGCAACTTCTTTCAGTGCTGTTTCAGGGGGAGGAAAATGGGTTAAAGCTCAGCAGGCCCTGGAAATGGCTCTCTTTCCAGAGTGCTGGCATTGTAAGAGGCAGATGCCCAACTCCACGAAACTCAAGCAACCACCCAGGACCCACAGCCTTTCACCACAGGAGGGTACTGCCGATCAGGGGTTCCCAGCAGACATGGGGTCCTAGAACATGCGGCAGGGAGCTCAGCAGAGCTGCGTGACCCCCTCTCACTGCCCAGGGATGCCGGATGCCTGACCTGGGGGACGTGTCACCTTCCTGAGGCAGCAGATCGCAACACCTCATGGCTCCAGCTGAGCTCACAGCTCCTGCATATTGCAAGAGCGGCTTTTTCCACATAGTTTCTGCACGCACTTTAAATAAAATCCTGTTCCCCTAGCAGTAGTGAGTGTATCTTAGAAGAACAGGAGGAAATCTGAGGGCACAACATACCTCTGTTCTCCCACTTTGGGGATTATTCTTACACCTATCTACAA
>Ga0065711_1036717_pt1 | contig 20681 bp, 16 predicted proteins | sample Hoacrofraction12_FD_59098 | JGI IMG/M metagenome (GOLD analysis project Ga0065711, IMG submission 59098) | Hoatzin crop microbial communities from Cojedes, Venezuela - Epithelial fraction 12 v2 (version 2) | ecosystem: Host-associated > Birds > Digestive system > Esophagus > Crop | place...
GTTTTCCTGGATTTGAACTACAAAGTATAAGGCCAAATCAAAAATGGAACAGTTATTTTATTTAGTGTCAACAGTGTTCAAAATGTTTTTCATAGTAAGTTTCTGTCTAAAGTTTAAGCACGTGTTATGCTGCACAAGACTTTACATCTCTGTCATGCTGAGCAGACAGTGAAAGCAAAGATTAAATGGAAAACACATCTTTATATTAATTATAGATGGCTAGTATTTCTCAGGACCAGAGGGAAATGAACAGAAGTTCTCGGCTACTGGAAGCCTGGAGTGCATTTCTTTACGTCAGTAAGAGTGGATAATTTACATGCGTAACATACCACATATCAGCATGGAAATATTGGTCAGAAATTGATGAATGTAACAGGAGGAATAATGAAGAAAAAGGACAGTAAGCATACCCTCCAGAGATAAAAATAAACAATGTAAGTGTTTGGTAAATAAATCCCTGCAGAACTCTTAGAAATGCCTTACTGATGAATTGAATCAATCCATCAACCTGTTGTGATGGCATGAATTTGCAGTCGCTGCGATGTTGTCCTTCTTCCATAGCTACTGCTTTAGATGCCTTTAAAATGTAGGATATGATATAATACATCAATATGGAACTATCATAAATTAATTGGATACTCTAGTGAGATATAATTGGGTGATTCTTTTACCCAACTCTCACATGTACAGGCTTAAACTAACCGTATCACCTTACAATTGTGCTCCAAGTTCCCTTTTCCATTCCCTTCTTTTCCTGAAGTTCTTTGCCACCCACGTTTCTGATTAATCAAAATTTAACAGCAGAGTGAGAACTGTGAGGTCGTATTTTTCTTTTTTTTTTTTTTTTAAATTGAAATTTTCTCATTTACTTACTTTATTTTTATTTATTTCCTTTGCGGAAAGGACTGTCTTATTTACTGTGTTCATAGATTGCACCATGGTTGTACATACAGTAAGTATCAGAAATTGCAACTTTTGTATACAGAATGCCCATATGAAAAATAAACATTTGGCACATTGAATCTCATGAGAGGAGAGATAGGAAAAACTGAATAGAAAAGTCGAGACACTCTGTGGGTGGTTTTGTATCCCCACCATGAAATACACTCACATAGCAGGTATGTATGTGTGTATGTATGTATGACAGAGAGAAATGAGCCAACATTTAACACAAATGCACGTAGATACATGAATGCTGAGAATTCCATGTAAATTAATGCAATTTACACATACTTACATGTTCTCCTAGGAAGAAAAAGTTCACCTATGTGCATAGAAACAAAACATCTAAATGTTTGCAAGAGGAAAAGAAAAAACTGAAACGAATTTTAAGAGACTGAGACGTGAATCTGATTCAGTCAACGTGTTCACAAACACATTTTCTATGAATTTTCTTCTAGTTCACCTGTGCCTTTTGTAGTTCCGAATATTTATGACTCTCTGTGTACTGAACTACAGCTTTAGCAAATGTAATTGCACATTTGAAAATGATTCCGGTTAGGGCTCGCTCTACCTCACAGCTTTTGTAGCCCTGCCAACCTTTACTGTTCTGTTAAGCATCTCCCTGGGTCTGGGGCCTTTGGAGGAAGTACACAACCTTTGTGCTTTCTGTTCTTCCAGTTTTACACTTACCCACGGTGACACCGTCCTCCATGACTGTCATCACCATCATTAGATGAACAGTTTGAAACAATGGATGTGACAAAGAGCAGTATGTAATTTTGGTAGGGTATTTGGGGTTGTGTTCAGGTGGAGGAGGAGAGTGAGAATGGGACAAGAAGATGGTGCCAGGGAGAAAGAAATGAAACATGTATGAAATAGCATTCTATGTGGCAGAGCAGAAGACCGTTGAAGAGCACAAACTGAACATGAACATGCTTCTTCACATTTAGCTCCACATAACCCATTTCCCAGGAGGACAAAGGCAAAGCTAGGAAAGTGTTTAGGTAACAGGTGGAAGCAAGGATCCTCTTCCACTGGTGAATGCAGAAATCTGGCTTTTTTTACAAGCGATTTAATTTTGAATCAGAGATGATCACAAGCAATTTATTTTTATTTCTCAGATTTCACAGTGCTCCTGTCTACCCAAAACAATAGTCCCAAGACATCTGGAAGGTCCAAGAGCTAAGTCTTCTACTCAACAGAGAGCAGAAAAGATGGTGTTTTGATTGGAGCTGATGAAAAAACTTTTTAGTGATCTCGTCAGGATTTGGAAGATGCTTGTAAAAGACAGTATCTGTTTCAGCTGGTTTCTGAGAGATAAAGCAAGAGTCGATTTTAAAAGACACTTCCTTTGTACGTATGGAGACAGATGCAAAACAAATGCATGTATGATGCTACTTAAAACTCCACGTTGGGTACAATATCTTTCTTTCTATCGCACTCGGCTCTGCAAAGGTCACAGCTCTAAGTGGTTGTAATTTCGCTTCTTGGTGAAGGACTGAACAGAGGAACTTGTGAGGACATGAGACCAAACACAGCCAATTTCTCCAGTCCATGCCTGTGGATGAAACATTTCAGTGACTACAGGAAGGAAACATCTTTTACTGACTCATTCTGTTCGGTGACGCTTCTTTACGTGAATGAATAACTGCAGTCTAAAGGGCAGTTTCTTTTATGCATGGTAATTACATTTAATATTGCACTTAGCTTGGAGCGGACTGATTAGCATAACAGCTGTCTACATCTTTCTCCAAGGAGTAGTGGACACAGTGTTGGAGTATTCCTATGCATAAGTTCTTCAGCAAAACTTGGCTCACCTTTAGTGGCTGTCACCAATCCACATGCACTGGGAAGAAGCCAGGCTCAGATTAGCTAGAAAACAAACTTGAAAATTCTATCAGTTTTGTCACAGCTGTGTTGAAGAGACTCATCAGTAGAAAGCAAGCAAGCAATACACACACATAGGCTATTCATGGGGCTTTCCATCTTTGTGAGAAAAATCCTCATCCTCTGAGTAACTGCATTTAAAAATAAAACAGAGGACTGGAAATGAAAATGTTACAGGCTGGAAGGATTCATGGTATATGGAGTTTGACTTTGCCTGCTATCAGTGTGCTCAAAAGGAGGATGAGAGTGCAAGCGATCAAAATCATCTGACACTGAGTTAATAGCCACTTCTATCCAGAGACATGCAGGGATCCATACGTACGGCACCAGTCTTTGTCCAAATGCTGTACGGCAGTTCTCTATTGCAACCAGCACTTAAATTAAGCAACTGAAGCACAAACCGTTTCTCCTTACCTGACTGAAAAGTGTCACTTTCACTATAATTATAACATAAAAAATCCTAACGACAGCAATTAATCAACTCTCTCTCTAAGGAATAGTCTTAGGAGAGCATGACCGAGTATCTTGAAATGTATACCGTTCTCCTCTGCCTTTATTAAATAACCAAGCAAGCTGTCAATGTATGTGAGCTCTATAAAGATGTTGCCTAAGACAGGATTTCATCATTTCAGTGTAGGGACAATGAACAGCGTATAAAAGAATATTAATGCAGTGGAAATATTCTTGTTACATAGCTCCTTCTTAACAAGGATTACTTTTGCAATACTTAACACTGTTGGCAACTGTAAACCTATCATAGGCTTAAAATTCCTGATGAGTGGGCAAAAAAGTCTTGTTTTCGAAGTGAAGAGTCTATTGCAGTCAGCCTTGTAAATGAAACCTTTTAGTGTCAGTGATAATGAAAATATCTGCTACCTATGACAGAGCTAAAATGGTGTCATGACCTGGCAATTTCTATTCAGTGCTGTCACATCCATGAACTGCACAGACCCGAATTGTCATCATGTAAATGTAATAGGATTCTTTATCCTGCATTGTTGCTCAGTTGGGAACAGTAATTCCAAGTTTCCTGTAAGTTATGAATAGCAGCAGGGGGCCATAAATAGCTTGGAAACCTATATTTTTTCCATTTATTTTTTTTTAAATGCAAATTACACTAGTAAGTCAAAAAAATCACTTTTGTTAAAAATACATTCAGAATTAACAAATGCCAAAAAGAAAAGAAAAAAAAGACACATTTGGATTGTATCTCTTGCCTTCTGAATATTTAAGTTTATAACAAAAGCCCAGCCTAGAAAAATAACATTCTTTACTGGATTTTGAGGAGGATACAGCTGTACAAATCAAAAATGTCATCCAGATATTCTCACATTACTGTGCTCTAAACTGCTTCCAGAAGAGATCTGTCCACTAATCATTTAGTTTAGTAGTCAAAGTCCTAATTTCTTTTGAATGGTAGTGCTCTAACTGCAACTTAAGCAGGGTTATGGATACCAACTTCATATAGGTATGTACGTGTATATATATGTATACAGTGTGTATGTGAGTGTGTGTATATCTACTTTATATGTAATATATGAATATGTATTTATATTATAATCCTTAATAGTTAGATGTGCTTCCTGTTTCCTAAGCACTTTACAAACATTAACAATCCAGGCCTCACAAAAAGACTGTGAGGCACATATTATTCCCATTTTATAGATGGGAAGACTAAGACACAGAGAAATGAAGGCCAACATTTTCTAGATTAAAATCAGGCCTAAAAGCTATGTGTAGACATTTTATTAAATTGTCTGACTCCTAAAATTGCGAACTACCAGTAACTGCCGTTACGTGGGAAATATCTGAGAGGTATGAAAAATTATCTTCTGAAAATTTGATCGCTGCTTAGGTGCCTAAGCTGGCTTCTTTTCACTTTAAAAGATGATTTTTACAGAAATATGATTTTGACTGAGTGTTATACAGGGAAAGCAGAAATAACCTGTTATGACATTTTCACCCTAGTTAAAACTCTGCATTGTGTTTAATGTCTGCTGTATTTAATACTACATAAAAGTAGAAACATTCAAAATTTTTCAAGTTACGGGAAATTTCAGCTTGGCACTTGGAAGTTGCATGATTTTCCAGGGGGTGAAAATCAGCTCTATCCGGAATGAACACAGAATTCCAGGTATCCAAGTCTGAAAATTTAAATTTGAGATTGAAATCAGCAATGAATGCTTTAGAGAATTAGGCCTAGGGGACTATCACAGGAAATCTCTAGCAGGATCTGGGGCTGGAGCCCTTGGCCACCTGCATCAGATGCTTCCTTGGTTATGCAGCCCCTGTCAACAGTTATTACTGTGTATTTTATGTACATAGACATACACACGCACACACTCTTACATATATATATATGTATAAATCTTACTGGATAAATGTAAGTATAGTTCCTGAACTTGTCCTGTATCTTATTTCCACTGATGAATGCCTGTTCCTCTGTCATTGTCCAGAGTTGTTGCTTGTGACACTGTACATCCATGCAGACACAGCAAAGGGCACTGGTTTGTACAGGGATGGATGAGTGGCGTGAGCGCACAGGCCGTGGGAGCTCGGGAGCCGCACAGGCACGAGTGTTCAGCCAGCAAGGAAAAGGGAGATGCTCTGGGGCAGCTCGAGCCTTTCCAAGCAACTGACCTTCCCTCTTGCCCTCCAAAGCTCCGTGGTCACCTCAGGTGTGATAGGTGTGTGGGTTTGCCTGTGCAAGGTCTGAGCAAAGAAACAATGACAATCCAAGTTTCTGAAAAGCCTGAGAAAAATATTGGGTTTTTCCTAATGAAAGCCACCTAAGTGCTTAAAAATACAGATCAGATGTAGAACAAAACATATGTTCCTAGGAGTTCAGAGTATTTCATATACACATTGACCTACTAGCAAAATTCCCAAAGGCATCTTGTTGCCAACTACGTAACAGCACAGGTTTTTTTCAGCCACGATAATACAGGAAGATAAAATACACGTTCTAACACACAACAGATCCCCCAAATATATCACAAAAAAGTCTCCAATATTTCTTCAACTCAACTAGTCCCTCCCCACCCTCCCCAGCTGAAACAAAAAAAATTATGTGGATCCCTTATGGTGCAATTAGAAAATAAAAGCTCAATTACAGAGAATTTTCAGTTGAAATTAGATATAAAAGAGTAAACATAGCTAGTACATATTCAGTTGGCCTTTGTTGATAGAAATCTGCAGATGTCTCTGTAGTTAGTAAAAGACATTTAGAGATAAGCTATAAAAGCACCTACAGTGCGATAAATAAAACCAGCGGGATTAAGAAACACTGTTTCTTCTGCTTATTTCCAGTAGGTTCAACTATTAGTTTATGTTACCCCTTTCCCCACCCCGACCCCCAAAAGGTCTCATTTCTTTTTTTTCTTTTCTTTTTTTTTTTTTTTAAACATTATAAACTGTTTGTTTCTTGACCACTGTGGAGCCTCAAAAGTAAAGCACTTCTCAGACAGCTGGCAGTTTTCTACTCGGTCGCTCTGGAGCTGTGGAGCAACAGAGCCTTATTCCCTGACAAGAAAACAAAACAAAACAAAACCAAACAGAAGAAAACCACTGACTTCAAAAGCGTTCAGTATTAACAGCAGCATGTTGAGCCTAAAGGACGTTACTTTAGAAAGCTTGCACGGAGTTCTTCTGATGTGCAATGCAGTCGGGTTAAGGCAAGTATGAACTGTACAGCCTTCAGGGCAAACAATGCGCTGTCTATTGACTTCTGCTGCAAGGTCATCCTGGTATTTTCAGTGTTGTGTTGACTAAGGAGTCTCGATGAGGCCAGGAGTGCGGAGGGGGCTCCGAAAGCACCGAATGGGCTGGGTACACATCTTAGTCCAGATGGGCCACACTGGCAGTGGCTGGGGTAAGGAAGAGCCAGAAGATGGCCCCAGCGCCTCTGCTCTGGCTCTCTGGTGCTGGGAGGCAGGAGGTCCAAGGTAGGGATCTGGGACATTTCCTTAGTACCTGTTAGGAAGAGGGACTGAAGGCGTCTGTTGCTTTTTTGTCTCACTGTTCAATCAGCTTTTTTTTTTCAGCACAAAAACTGGATTTTTTTTTGCTCTTTGAAGAACCAGGGAGCCATCCTAAAACAGTTTCTCTGACAGGTCCTCCAGCCCACGTTGAGTAGCCCCTTTGTTTACTTTGACCTAGAAGAAAGACAGAAAAAGAAAGATACTTATAATCCACCATATACCTGTCCAATCACTGCCCTGCTGCTCTGGTGCCCTTTTGCAAGCGTGAGCCACCAGCCAGTACCTGTTCAGGTACACATGCGATGAAGAGGACTGAAAGGCACGGTGTTTGCTCAGGTGATCACCTGGCTTTCTCTGGAACATCATCAGAGAAGTCAGCACAGGTTCTCTAAACCATTCTAGGCAGGAGTGATATATAATAAGAAAGTTAACCGTATACCTATGTGTGAACTGAAAGATGACCTGGACTACAACAACCCATCAGAAATGAAGCTGTCTTTGTAAAATCAGGAATTGATGTGGTATGCAGGACAGAAGAGCTGAATTGCAGGTGCCTGGGAAAGTTGCCTGAGGCTCACTCGCAAAGCAGAGTGCATGTCTGAGTGCCACAGCCCTGCATACCTGAAGAGCCCTGTCCCAAATCCACATTTTCTAATTCCAGCTTTCAGTCTAAAACAGATGAGATGCTGTTGGTTGCTAGACAAGGCTTAGCTGGTAGTTTATTTAAATGAAATGTTGCCCATAAAGTCTGAATCCCACAAACATGAATCTTAAGGAGACAATAACAGAGCAGATTTGTACTGCCTGAACTTGCTGAGTGTCACAGTGGTTGTACTCTAGGTGCTGGTTTTTGTGTCTTGCTTATGTTTCATCTGTACTTCAAGTGAATGGTAAAGTAGGTAGTACCTTCAGTATGTGCAATTATCTAGACAAATGTCTACAGCCTGAGACTAGGAGACCATGACCAGCATAATGCACATGTAAATACAACAGAGAGAAAGATGAGACCATGTACAAAGGCAAATATATTAACACCTCCTACACCTCTCTGTCCCTGAGTTATTGACTTGAAATGCCTCTAACAGCCAGCAACTGCCATTAAGTGCCTTAATTGAAAGCAATGCCTACCAATAGTGCTGTGTAGCAGAATACACCTAAGTGGGGGTATATATATACACGCACATACATATAAAGGGGGGTGCATACAGGGGGGTGTGTTTCTATGCATATGTAGTATGAGTATATATATATATATATATAAAATGCAAAGATTCTCAGACTTCACAGAATATGAGGAAAGCAAGCTTCACTTCAGGGATGAACTGCTTTTGAGCAATTTCTCCAGTGCATTAGGCATCAGCATCAGACATGCATGCTTTTTTTTTGCTTCACTTCTTCTTTTCCTGAGCAAACAAGTACACTATGAAAAACATTAAAAAAAATATATCTCCCCTCCCTCCTTCATACTGTTTTTAGAGCAGTGATCATGCAGCGCACTCTTGTTCCACAACTACAAATGTGTTTTTCTCGTGTGCAGCAGAATCAGTGCCATGGAGTGTTTAGTCACCTTCCTTGGTCACCTCCCAAGAGCAGAATTTTCTCTTGACAATTGATTTCCACCATCTTATTGTGTTCTTGTTCCATGGTCTGGAAATGAGCACTGACATCTCCCGCTCAGAATGCCAGGAAGCTGCTTTTTAGGACATCAACTGTGGCAACACTGCAAGGAGGTACATGAGCACCAGTTCTCTCCATGTCTGTTTAAAAAGCGTATTCATTTTGAAGGGACTGTCTAGGCTTCTTGGCTTGTACAACACAGAGCACACTGTTGGCACTTAAATAATAAAAAAAGCCATTTGTAACAGGTAAATAAAAGTAATGATAAGAATCCTCCCTCAAAAGCACAGTGTTTTATTAAAAACATAATTTTAAATTGAATATATTTTTCTCTTTAGAAAGTAAGCTGATTTAAATTAAATGTGAAATTGGGAAAGATGATAAGGAGAGATGCTGCTGGAATTCAAAGCTTAAAATATAGAGAAAGGAAACAAAGTGAGCCCGAATCTAATAATTCCAGACTATTTAAGGGAACAGTAGCCAGAGATAGTCACCTCAATTCACTATCTACAGATAATGCTGCTTTTTCATAAATCAAGATTTTCTTTCTGTAAGTATTCTGTTCATTTATGGTAGTTTTGCATAACTCACGAAATTCTACACAAATGTTCTGTGTGCATTTAAACTGAATTGGAATGTTCTTATAAGTAGAGCTTGATTGATAGCATAAAAAAATGTAATAATTCTTTAGATAACAAAGTCCTCACACAATAGATAAGTAGACATGAAGAGCCTGAATAAATCAATACGACTATGTAATTGCACGTATAAGTTTGTGTAGGTTCAGTATAACCTCCACATTAACAAAATGAAGTGCTAACTTTAGCACACAGGAAGAAGCTGGTTACAAAACTGTGTGTCTTAACCATTAGCAATTACTAAACCCAGCATTCCTTCAGGATAATAATTAAACTGTGCACGTATAAGACAGTTAAAATTGATCTCAGTCACTTGAATGTAAATCTGTCTTGCTTGGATTGAAATAAAAGTTTGTGTTGATGGACTTGTGTCATTGCAATCCATTAAATCAATCCACGTCAGCAAGCAGTCTGTGGACGATGACTAAGACCTACCACACAACTCTACATCTTTAAGATTTGTACTGTTTCTGTATGTGAATCGATCTGGTAAATAAATGGGGGGGGTGAAGGGGGTAGTTCTCTGCTTATTACTGAAATACATGTTGAAATTTGCATTTTGACAGCATCTGTACAACCATAAGAAGCTGATACTGTTTTGGTAAGCTCTTCAAAGCTGAAGTCTTATGTTCTGCTCCGCTTATGTAGCATACCTAACACACCTATAGGTGCTATTACACCACAGACAACACAAAGAGGTGTTACTGTGCCTTTGGATATAGTTAGTAACCAGATGATTTAAAGGCAACTATCTCCTATTTCTGTCGTAAATTCAGAGCTCCACATGATCTGTACCCAGTGTGAGCCTGAGTAGTAGAGGACGCAGGGGTGACAATAAGCTATCTTAATATTTCATGATCTGTTGCAGGAATTAGGATGATGCTTACTATATACTCCACTGCCTATGGATTCCATACTCATCCCTTAGAGACAGTGAGCATTGTAAAGTGTAGGTGACATTGGTCAGAGAGCTTTGTTAAGTCCTGAATTTTTTGTTTTTCTCCTTGAATACTATGGAGGCTAACACTGATGTTCTTTGGTGAACAAGATCCCTAGGGAACCAAACCCTTCCTCCCAACAAATAAAGCTTTAAAACATCAAGTATGGCCTGCTGTTATCGCATCAGTGTGTTTTGATTTTTAGTACGTAATATTGCTGCAAATAGTGCTACAAGCACATTAAACCACGGCTTGATTAATTTGACATTCGAATTTGTCACCCCACTACCTAATGGTCTTTCTACATTTACAAAGCAACTGCAGTGTGAATACATATGCATGTGTTCCCGATGCGCCTCAGCTGTAAATAACAGAAAGGTATTACTAAATGCTGTAAAAGCCTCTTAAGGACAGACTGTAACAATTCTAGAGAACCTTGTCAAATAAATACCATACAATCAGAGGGAAACATGAAGTGTCTTTGTTTGACTGTGGCTGGGACGTGGCAATATTTTTTTGGGTTGATTGGACAAAACGTCGGCTCACATACTGTTTTCTGTCTCTCAGTTAAGACAGTGAAATCACCTATACTCCAGTGAGAAGGCAGCATTGAAATAAGGCTGAACACAGTTTACATGGTTTAATCATATATCTCTTCATCTCAGCTACAAGCTTAGAAATATTGCCTTCTTTTTTTCCACAGGTCTAGCTTTCTTTCCAGTCAGTATGAAGATGCTCAGTAAATGCAATCTGCTGTTCTGGAAGAAACACTGAGAGCATAAAAAGAATGGGATGATATCTCAGCTAGAGGGCTCCATATGTTGATGACAAGTTATGGTATACCAAGAAAGAAATAGGATTAGAATTGTTCTAAGTACCTATGAGCCACACATAATACTAGGCAGGAAATAACATTTTCTAAATGCAAAGCACTGTGCCAAAAGTGCAGGTGAAAAATCTTTATTTGAGCACAGACAGAAGGGAAGCTGACGTTAAGATGGCATTGGAGATATGCACTATTGTAATTTGAGATTATTAAAAAGCTCCTAGCAAAGTTCCCAAAGGGCTCAATCCTAAGCACTACCGCAGAACTGATTGCACCACTGGTAAAGGAGTAAATGCCAATTCCATGCAAAAAGCCACTAATCCATTAACAGACTTGCTTCCACTAATCAGAAGAAGAGAAATTACATTCAAGGGGGAATGGAAGTGTATGGTGGGATGGATATTGTTTACCTGCATTTAGTTCTTTTCCTCAAAAGGAATATTTCAGAAGAGAAACAAAGGAAAAAAGTAAATGCTGCCCCTTTATGAGCTGTTCTGTGCTGTGCTTTTACCATGTAGGCCAGTGATGGTAAATAAAAAACATTTCAAAAGGCTGCGGCAGTGAGGCAAGATTTATTTGGGCAGTCAGGACAGTTCTGAATTGCAGCTGGCATCAGTACAAGAAATATTTGGAGATGATTATTCCTGGACTGGTCTATGGTTGGATGTTAACTCTAGTGTGAATGTACCCCAGTTGTGCATATGTGCTGAGATTTGATTACTCATTTAATCTCCAGATATATCAGGCTGCACTTCTAGGCAGTGGATGGAGTTGTCACTCTCACTGGCTAGGTAAAATACTGTCTTCTATGCAAACTTGTTTAAAAAGCCACATGTTGTTACATTTGTTTTGATTTTTTTTTTTTTTTAAATTGTGAAGACTGGAAATGAGGTACAGAGGTTCCTCAGAAAACAGATGTGCTGGTAAGACAAATGTTAAATGCATCCACTAAATTAGCAAGTTGCTGAACTTCTGTAAAAAAATTAATAGCAAACACTTTTTTGCAACCAAGTTTTGTCAGATCTGACTATTTTTTTACTAAACCAAATTCTAATTGCCTTTGAGTGGCTCCTGCTTGAACCAAAATGGGGGAAACAGGTGAGAGCTGGGTATTATTTAAACAAATGTGACACATTGAATCCTGCCATAAGAAATCATTATAATTCAACAGAAGAGTAATGTTGATGCTTAAGTGTAGCATGAATTCAGTCTCTTGAAAAAGACTTCTCTCTATTCTGAAATCTTAAGTCACGTCACCTTTCAGTTTAATGAGCCTTTAATATCAGCCTGCCACTCTGCAGAATATCTCAGAAGTGGAGTACTTACATATACATGGGCTGTAGCTGTAAATGAGATGTCTTCTGTGGACCTTGATAGCCGTAAGAGTCAAATCCACCTATGAAATCAACTGAAAGGGGGGAAAATTGCTTTCATTAGCAACATCTTATCGGAAGTGATAGGCACTATCATTCAAGAAACACCCAGCACACAGATTACTTTTGACAAACCCCCTAATAATCTTTTAAAATTAGACCAGATAATTGTGGAGTTGCAGAAAAAGGGTCAAAAAAGAGAGGAAGGCAAAGTCCATTTTTTATTTTTAAAATCAAATTAATTTTACAATGACGGAAAGACAATAAGGCATTTATAACAGCCGTCTGTCTGTCAGAAATAGCCCCACATCCCTCTTTTTCAAGTAGACTACCTCACTGGAGCACAAAGCAACATGCTATTCAGATATCACAAATGCTGAAAACCATTTGTTTATTGGCATGGATGCATTGCTTCTGACTGTGATTACTGTGTCTGGCTTGCTGTCATACTCTGGTTCAGTGATGTAGAGGAGCGAGCGCATTGATCCGACTCTGTCTGAGAGACAGAAGTTTCTCTGATTCCCTGCTTTGACATTTGGGTTGAAACGCACGAACAGAGGGTTGGAACAGTTTATCTGAGCTTCGGAGATGAGGCCTCACAGATCTAAGCAAACCAGCATTTCTTTCACGGTGCTGGAGGTTTGCAGGAAGGTTGTAGGGTGGGAGTTATTTATTCATTCACACCACTGTGAGTTCCTGATGGTCTTCTCATGTGTATTTTAAACATTTTCCAGGGCAATTCAATTTCATCTGAGCCCAAGACCCCTGTTTCTCTGCTATAACACTTTCTTTACACGGGTAAAAGTGCACCCTTTGCTTCCTTTGCACCAGGAAACCTAACTATTGACTTTTGGGGGTTATTAGTGGGCAGCTGTCATCCCTAATGTATTGTGTCTTACACATCAGATGTGAATTTGACTTGACTTTAATAAAAATGGTCAAAGAGTTCAAGTGTGGAAGTGCGTTTTTCACAGGTCTGGGCACTGCTACTGACAGACTGGCTCTGCGTACATTAAAAGCAAAAATCATGAAAAGGTTCTTTCATAGAGAATAGCTTCTTGTGGATCTAAAATGCAGTAATATTCACGTAAAAATCACAAAATATATAATATATGATATATATTATATGTATTATAACCATTGGTTTGAGAACTTTCACAGTGGTTGGAGTCGTTAAAACTTACATTTATGATGTTATTTCATATTAAGGTACCCCTCAATGTGTGCCACGCTTATCAATGCGGTCACACACATTCCAGACATGTTAGAAAATCAAGTTCTTGTACCCCTCTGTCCACCATTTACTTTGCAAGCAAAAAGCCACCAAAACACTAGACTGGACCAGTACAGTATGTATCCTTTGCAACCACAGACCTGTTGAACCTGTCACCTAACTTCTTCCCTGGCGTGAATAGCCCCTGCAGAAAAAAATTAGCCGATTCTGTGCTCTGTGGCAGTATTACATATACTCTTATCCCAGAATGATGTTTTACTAAATTAATCCCTGACATCTCTAATGAAGGAAATTCTATAGCCTCTGTGTTGCCTTTCCCTGCACCTAACTTCCTAATGTCGATTAGGACATTAAATGTAATTTAAATTAAATGTAATTTCCTGCAAATTAACTACTTTTCTACATTTTGGCCTTTTCTCCCTATGGATATGAAGACAAATGGGCCATTTTTTTTTTCTTTCGCAACTACTTTTAAGCGTTTTAAGAAAGTGTTTTCATGCTATCCATCTTTTCCAGATTTAAGCATACCTAGTTCTTGCAAATTTTTCGCATGGACCATGTTTTCCAAGCCTCTAAATTTCCAGGTCTGGGGATACTTCTTTAGTTTGCTTACATTTTTCTTACAGTGTGGTGCACAAATCAGGACTAACTGGAACAACTGCCATGTAGGTCGTCTGTACATTGCTTGAAATAACATTGTGGGTTTGGGTTTTTTTAATGTTTTCTTTTTTCTTTTTTCTTTTTTCAACAGCATCATACAAACACTTAATAACCAGATCTTTATTTTTATGTTTTGACACTAACTGTAGTCTAGCACAGTAGTCTGTATTTTATCTGAAAACACTTGATTGATTCTTCCCCACAGGAGTTCTTTTGCACTTGTCTGTATTGAATTTCATCTTCTTGATTTCAAGCCACTTCTCAATATCATTTTGACGTCTAATCCTGTCTTCACAAGTGCTTGTACCCCTCCCAATATGGTTCCACCTGAAATTTTTATAAATGTGCTCTCCTCCATCATCCTTGCTGTTAACAAAAATATTGAAGACAATTATTTCCCTAGCCGAGGTCCCAGTGGGATCCCATCTGAAATGTCATCTTAGCTGGTTGATATCTAAATTTCAAACAGAGTTTTAAAGAATGCTGCACACAATCTATGATGGCTGCATCTGGACAGTGCTTCCCTGGCCTGCTTACAAACCTTTCACTGGGTGAAAATCTTGCTAAAATCAAGATAAATGTCATTTGTTGCTTTCTACTTACTCACTGTAACAATCAGAATAACTTTATTACAATGTGATCATGTCTTTGGAAGCATGCTAAGTTTATAGGCACAGTATGAAGAATTCACTATAGGAATATTGTTGAAAGAAGTGCTAGGCTGGGAGCAAATAAAACCCCTCATACAAATACAAAGATTGCAGCAAAAAGAACGGACATGTCTTTGCTAGATGTGTGGTTTGTTGTTCTTTTGCCCAGTTTTCCTTTTTTTTCTCACTCTTGACCTCTGACAAGTCAGGAAATTCCTGTGTCGGATGGAGTGTCCCACTGGTGTCAACCCATGTCACTTCATGGGTGTTGCTTATATGCATTTGTCCAGATGTGCATTCTTTGTGTACTTCCTAAGACCCTTCAAGCAACTGGTAAATCATTATTAGATGGCTGCAGGCATAGATACTCTGTTTTGAAGACATGGCCCAAAAAGTCTTAAGGGTGATTTTAGTGTTGTTTTCAGAAAGCTAAACCAAAGTGTCAAGAAAAAGATTTCTTTGAGTGAAATGAGTTTGTGTGGGCATGACAGAAAGGTGCATGACGAGTATCTCTGCATGCATTGCACTGTTGCACAGAGTAAACACAGAGTATTAACAGGCCAGACTGTCGAGTGACAAATGAGGTGAGCTTGTAGAGACATTTCTATATTCAGCTGACAGTGGAAGTTCCCATGTGCGTAACCCAATGATGGTAGGGCAAAGAGTACTACGGTGGCCTTGTTGTAGGCATACAATGGCTTCTTACACGCAACAACAAACTTTGCAAGGTAGGTAAAGGTAGATAATAGAAAGTGGACTCCAAAATGTAAGGATTTCAGTAATTTCTTTGTAGTGAATTTTCTTGATGGTGGCAGTTTCTCAGCAGTGTGAAGCCTGAGGTGTCCAGACTGTGCTAAAAGCTCCCTGTGGACTCTAAGCTAGTTCCTTAAAGCATGCAAAGTGCTGCCCTTTCTGCAAGCATTTTATCCTGGCTGTGCCTCAAAGGTCACTAATAGTGTCTCACGACTGATACATTCCTGGCAGCAGTAACACACGTTGAATAAAACAAGGCTCATTAGTGGACTTGCTACAGGGGCTCCCATCCTTAACCTCATCCATCAAACACGTTTTTGACCGTTCTATTTTACTTTTGTCTTACGTGTCATTGTTACCAGAAGTGGCTCTTTTGTCACGTTTTGCTTCAGCAAAAGCACAGGTGCATACACAAACAAACACAGGATCACATTCCTTCAAAATGCTGGATGCTGAAATGCTTATTTTCCTGGCTGGACTGGAGTACAGTAATAACAGTACTATTTGTTGGTTAAATTTGTTGCAAGAAATTCAGCCAGAGTGTTTTCTTCCTTTGCTGGTGTTAAGGGGCTTCTCAAGCATATGGCTGTGGTTACAACTGTAACACAAACAGGACATATGGCTCAAAATATGGACATATTTTCTATTACTAAGAACCCACAGGGAGGTGAAGTTTCAGCCTTTACTCACAGTCGCAATTTCCGCTATCTCCATTGTACATCAGGACAGGATGAGAGGCATAAATGTGTGTCCTGGTTTCGGCTGAGGTGGAGTTAATTTTATTCTCAGTAGCTGCTGTGTTTTGGATTTGGTAAGAGAAGAGTGTTGATAACACTGGTGTTTTCAGTTGTTGCTAAGAAATCAAGGACTTTTTCCAGTTTCCCGTGTTTGGCTAATGAGCAGGCGTGCAGGAGCTGGAGGGAGCACAGCCAGGCAGCCAGCCCAGGCTGCCCAATGGAAATATTCCATACTGTAGACTGCATGCTTGGTTTATGAATAGGGGTTGGCCAGGGGGCAGGAATCTTTCTTTCTATTTTCAGTGAGTTCAGATCCTCTCTTATCTGGGAGTTAGAACTTGTCCGGGAGTTCAGTCTTTTTCAGAAGTTTCACAAATTCTGTGATTTCTGGGTTCCGCAATCACTGCTTAGGGACTGACCATGAATCGATCATTGGGCAGTGAAATTGTTTTAGATATATTTTGTTTTGCATATGCACTATTGTCAGTATTATCATTAGTATTATTATTACAGTTATTAGTATTTCCTTTGTTACCATGTTAAACTGTCTTTATCTCAACCCACGAGTTTCCCCCTTTGTCCATTTCTCTTCTCCATCCCACGAGGCAAAAGGAGAGGGATGAGCGAGTGGCTGTCTAGTGCGTAGTTGCCAGCTTCCGGGTTAAACTGTAATAATAGGTTTCTCATTTTTTATTTCTGGAATTTTGTGGTGTATAGAGGGACCATTAAACTGGGGTGCACAAAAAAGACCCCAGTGGCATGGATGTACATATGGGAGAAGGGACTCTCTAGGAAACTAGCAGCAACAAACAATAAAACTGATGACATTAACAGATGGACAAAGATAAAGGAAGCAGTGTGGAGTAAAAGCAATAACATCTTCCTGTAGAAATCAAAAGGAAAGATATTAAACAGAACCATAAGACTAGACACTATTGTCCTTATAGAAATTTTTCTCTGTAAGATATACAGAAGCATTAAGATTCAAGTCCACAACTTTATATATATACACATTTCTACGTTCAGTGATTTCACTGAAGCAACGATAATTTATATTAGCTTAGGATCTGACCCAAAGAGTCATTTAGGGCATACGTGTACAGAAATGTGACAGACACTATGGCTTTCCTTGAGTTAGAGTAGGCATGCAAAAATCTATGCAGACTTGATATGAAAGGATATGGAGTTTAGGAATGGGGAGGTAGATGGGTGACTTTATCTGCAAAGAAAAGTAAAGGGAAAGGTTGGGAAAAAGCCATGTACTGTGACCTGCAGTATGGATGACTTCTTGACTGCTTTCAAACCCTCTCCTTACTTTGTTCCTTTGCTACTATAGTTTGTTTTGCTGCTTATCTCACCCCTACCCTTGATGCATGAGGCCCTGCCTCTCACAGTGGTGAATGTACTGCCAGCACTCAACCCCGCCTTCACCACAGCATCTGCTTCCTGCATGTGGCTCCTCCTATCAAAGTGAAAATGTCTTTGGTAACAATTCTGTAATGAGAGTGACTTCTCTCACTGATTCCTCCTCTCCTCCTTCTCTTTGTCCATCTCCCTGATGAAGCAGTTTGGCTCCTCCAGCTTTATTAGTTCCATCCTAAACACCCCCATCACCTCCTCATATGCTTGCCATTTGCACATCATCTCTCCCATCTCTTGTTTCAGCAGACTGATAAAGTAGACCTCCTTTCTTCAGTTTGCCAGCATTTTTCACTCCTGCTTTTATGGTTCGTTTCTCTTTCTCTTTTGCTGCAGTCATGGGAATTTTGTGCTGTGAAACTTCTGCTTGTCACAGTGACAGACTTTTTCTCTCGATCCCTTGTTTTGCACTTCCCTGCCCATACAAATACATGTAAATTCCTTTCATAAAAAAAAATCAACCCTACCCTTATCCCTTCTTGTCCTGTTCTCTCTTGCTTCCTCTCCTGGTGGTTTCAAACACTTTCTGGAGCTACTTTCCTTCATTTCGGTAGAAGATTTTCTGCCATCTTGAGTTCTGTCCCTTGCATGCATGCAGCTGGAGCTGCTGTCAGATCACATCTTCCTGTCCAAATTTGGATGCTGGTAAGCCAGCTCACACAGTCCTTCCCATGGTCATCCAGCCACCTTTTGCACAGCCACTGCTCTCTTCTTCCCGAAACCTTTGCTGCGCTGGCCTCTGCTCACTCCTCTGTACTCACCTTCCTCCTCTCATCATTCCTCTCCTTTCCTGATGGTTCTCCCTCCAACATGCTGTTGGAGTCCCACAAGCAGTAACCTCCACTTTTTATTTTTCTCCATCTGCTGTAAACTGGGTAGTCCCACTGGCAAATGCAAATTCTGCTGTCGTTGGCTCTCTGAGGTGCCACAGAGTACCTGGCTTGTGCTCACTCTGCTCCTTCTGTACAAACGCTAATCTCAGCTTTTCTCTGTGATATTCACCCATGGATAATTAAACATCAATTCCAGTTTAGCATGGCTAAAACCAGAACTCTTACCCACTCCTCCCTAACCTTCTGTGCTACCTCTCACAGTGAACGATGGCACTTTTATCCTCAAGTCTGCCTGTCACTTGATGATATAAGTTAGATGTCAACTTTGATTTGGGCTGTACACCATTTAATTTCCAAAGATTATTTTTGCATATTCAAGAAGAAGACGTTTGTATCTGTTGACACAGGTAGAACATTTGCCCAGGGCTCTCAGTGTCAAACACCACATTTGTACCTTTTTTTTAAACTCACCAAATGTGCGGTTAAGGAGATGAAAGCTGCAGGACTCATCTCTTTGGCTAGATTACTCCTCTGCATCCTGCTACTGATTTCATCTTCCATATCACACCAAGTAGAAGCTAAATCTTTTTACATTTAAAACTTTTTTTTGTGGAGACTCCACATCAATCTCTTCTCCTGCCATTCCTAAAAGCTAAATTCTGTTCCCATGCTGCCAGCTTGACCTCCATACTTGTAAAATTTCCAAACACGTTGTCTCCTTGTCAGAACTTTTTCAAAAACAGTTCTCTCACTATTTTCGCTAAAACTCTTGTTTGCTTCGTTGGCAATGAGTAGGTTGCCAATGCCCTTACATTCCTGTCTACCACAGTGAACAATATTTGCTTATAGTTTCTTTGTACTCACTTTCTGCCTGTACCTGCCTGTCGTCTAATACCTAGATTGCAAGCTCCAAGAAACAGGGCTGTCATTCATGTCTGTACAGTGCTTGGAATCATGGTAGTCCTTAAATATGTTCATGAAACTACAGCACCAAAATAGTATTGAAAATTTACAGCTACCTATGAGAAAGATGGTACCTTTTAAAAAGTGCTAATGACTAGGGAAGCGTATGCGCATGTGCAAATGGATGCTTCTTGCACGTGTACATCATGACTGAACGTATTTCCCACGGGGTATAGCAGGGAGAGAACACGTGGTGTACATTTGCTACATCTGACATGTGAGGTCTTCACTTATGTACACTGGCTCCAGAGATGCAAGACTTGGCCCCCCGGACTCAGGCCTTGGAGGTGCAGTAATCAAGCTTCACTGCTACTGCAAGGCCCTCCACTGCACATGTAGCTGGGAGGAAGGAGAGGAGGCAAATGAACTACAGCTAGTAACATCACTGGAGGCACTGTTGGTGCAGAAGTGAGTATGTGAGGCAAGAGAGAGCAGTGCACAAATGCTGGTAGCTAAAAATGGGCAAAAAATGGAGGGGAGTTAAATTAGGCTTGGTTTAAATAACTTTGGAAATGACATACGGGGAAAAAATATAAAAGAACATACGGGGACACCCTTGCTCCTGCAGCTTTGCCAGTATGCTGCTACCCGCCTTGCTGTGTGGTGAAGACGTTTCCAAACACTTTGGTGCCGCTGCCTTTTTATGCTGTGAGCGTGGCCTGGTGGCTGTTCCATAATACAGCACACAGGAGGAGGTTTTCTCGGGTACAATCTCAATGAAGTTTGTTTACAATAATAATCAAACGTTATTGGTCTTTGTGCTGAGTGCGCAGCGATTTAGACTCGCAAAACGGGATGGAGCCAAGCCCCAGCAAAGCAGGGGGAAGGAGGGCATTTGCCAACACGTGAGGCTGTGCCCTTCCTGCCGGCACAGGAGGGGTCAGAAACCCCGCAAGGCCTTGGACACTTGGTCCGGTTCTTGCGGTGCAATCAACTGCATTTCTGCCAAACAGCCAGTAACTGCCAGTGAGTGGTCTTAGCTCACCCGTTTGCATGGTGAAACTAAAACCTCAGATTTTTAAACTGTAACCTCATGACATTTCTGAGCCCTGCAATGTCGACAGGAGCAGCAAAGTGAAACTTCTACACAAATTTCGGAAGAGTTTCTCAGCTCAGATTTTGCCCCACTGCCATTATTTCCATGCTGTTTATTTTTCTAATAGTAAAAAAAGAATTTTTTTTTTTTTTTTTTTTTTTTTTTGCTTCACAGGGGCTTTTCCTCCAGATTTTT
>Ga0065711_1036719_pt1 | contig 20676 bp, 14 predicted proteins | sample Hoacrofraction12_FD_59098 | JGI IMG/M metagenome (GOLD analysis project Ga0065711, IMG submission 59098) | Hoatzin crop microbial communities from Cojedes, Venezuela - Epithelial fraction 12 v2 (version 2) | ecosystem: Host-associated > Birds > Digestive system > Esophagus > Crop | place...
CCTCTGGAGTAGATGGACCTCGAGGCAGGGACTGGGGGAGCAAAGTCCCTCCCACTGTAAGAGAAGATCAGGCTCATGGCCACCTGAGGAACCTGAACATACTGAAGTCTATGGGACCTTATGAGATTCATCCCAGAGTCCTGAGGGAATTGGCTGATGTAGTTGCCAAACCACTCTTCATGATATTTGAAAAGTCGTGGCACTCAGGTGAAGTCCCTGGTGACTGGAACAAGGGAAACATAGCACCCATTTTTAAAAAAGGCAGAAAGGAGGACCATGGGACCTACCAACCTGTCAGCCTCACCCCTATGACTGGGAAGATCATGGAACAGATCCTAGAAGCTATGCTAAGGCACATCGAGGACAGGGAGGTGATTCGAGACAGCCAGCATGGCTTCACCAAGGCCAAGCCTTGCCTGACCAGCCTAGTGGCCTCCTAAGATGGACTGACTACATCAGTGGACAAGAGCAGGCTATGGATGTCATCTGTCTGGACTTCTGTAAGGCCTTCTACACAGTCCCCCAGAACATCCTTCTCTCTAAATCAGAGACATACGGATTTGATGGGTGCACCATTCGGTGGATGAGGAATTGGTTGGATGGTTGCAACCTGAGAGTAGTGGTCAGCAGCGCAATGGTGCAGATGGAGACCAGTGACAAGTGGTGTCCCTCAGGGGTCCATACTGGGACCAGTACTGTTTCATATCTTTGTCAATTGTATAGACACCGGAATCAAGTGCTGCACCCTCAGCAAGTTTGAAGATGACAAACAGTCAAACTGCACTGAAAAGTCAACTCTAAGCAAGGATGAAGCAGGACAAAAGAAAAAGCCACAAATATGACGCCTGTTTCTTTTTTTTTTATTTCCCCATGAATTTGCTTTGGTGGGGAGAACTAAAAATGACTTGAGCAGCTCTGCAGCTGCCTGTTAGGGAGTGTTGCTGTCTTCTGTGCTGTGGCAGACTAGATGGATGTTTCTAACACAACACCATCTAACAGATGACACCAAGCTGAGTGGTGCAGTTGACATGTCTGAGGGACAAGATGCCAGTCAGCGGGACCTGGACAAGCTTGAGAAGGGGGCCTGTGTGAAGCTCCTGAGGTTCAACAAGGCCATGTGCAAGTTCCTGGACCTGGGTCAGGATAACCTCTGGTATCAATACAGGCTGGGGATGAAGGGATTGAGAGCAGCTGAGAGGGACTTGGGTGTACTGCTGGATGAAAAGCTGGACATGAGCCAACAATGTGCGCTCACAGCTAAGAAGGCCAACTGTATCCTGGGCTGCATCAAAAGCAGTGTGGCCAGCAGGTCGAGGGAGGTGATTCTGCCCCTCTACTTCACTCTGGTGAGAGCCAACCTGGAGTCCTGCATCCAGCTCTGGAGCCCTCTGCACAGGGGAGACATGGAGCTGTTGGAGCAGGACCAGAAGAGGGCCACAAAAGTGATCTGAGGGCTGGAACACCTCTTCTGTGAGGAAAGGCTGAGAGAGTTGGGGTTGTTCAGCCTGGAGAAGAGAAGGCTCTGGGGAGACCTTGTTGCAGGTTTGCAATACTTAAAAAGGGCTTGTAAGAAAGATGGGGACAAACCTTTCATCACAGTCTGTTGTGACAGGACAAGGGGTAATGTTTTCAAACTAAAAGAGGGTAGATTCAGACTAGATATAAGGAAGAAATTTTTTACAGTGAAGGTGGTGAAACACTGGCACAGGTTGCCCAGGGAGGCTGTAGATGCCCCATCCCTGCAAGCATTCAAGGGCAGGTTGGACAGGGCAACCTGATCTAGTCGAAGATGTCCCCGCTCATTGCAGGGACGTTGGACTAGATGACCTTTAAAGGTCCCTTCCCACCCAAACTATTCTATGATTCTATGCAGATTAATCTTTTTTTCTACTCTTTGCAGTAAGTATAACAATAAGGAGGAGATGGTAGGCAAACTTTCTCTATAGACAATCTGTTACGGAAGACTTCAAGCTTTTCCCAATATACCACTTTCCAGTTGGTGACACAGACAAAAATGTTCAAGGGAGAAAAGCCTGATGCGGCTTTCCTGAGTGATATCTAGATGCCCAAATTATACCCCCTGGTTATCAGCAGCCGTTGTAACTTAAGAGTTGTGAGGTTCCATCTACTTTTAGATTAGATTCCATTTGGCTTGGAACAGGGACAGACGAAGTTTATTTGAAGATACCACTTTCCTGTCCTACTTTCTGCCGTTAGTGCATGCAATGGAAGGATATATTGCTGTAAAGAAATGGGTCTTTCAAAAAGGTGCATTGGTTGTAATTGGAAAAATCCCAAACCCTTGAGAGTCTGAATGTGCCCAACTGGAATCCAGTTGCGATCTATTTTAAAGTTTATGGGTTTGGCCTTGGGAAAGAATTAGGTTGATTATTTCTTCTGGGGGTATATAATGTCTGACATTGCCGGTAACTCTTTTCTCTTTCATCTAGTATCTCCAATCTGGGCATGTTTGGCATCAATGATTTCACTGCAGTCATAAATCCTCCTCAGGCCTGCATCCTAGCTGTGGGCCAAGCAAGACCAGAGCTCAAGGTTGTGGAAGATGAAGAAGGGAATGAGAAACTTAAGCGGCATCAACTCATGACAGTGACTCTTTCAAGTGATTGTCGAGTGGTAGATGATGAACTGGCTTCAAAGTTTCTGGAGACCTTGAAAGCCAACATAGAAAATCCAATGCGACTTGCCTTGTGCTAAACTTGGTGAAGATTGCTTCTTGTTTTGACAACATAGATAGCTGTTACATACTTGGGGTCGTTTTACTGTGAGATGGACAGTTAAAATATTTAATTTATTGAATAAAGTGAAAAACTATTAACTTTCATGCTTTTAGTCTTTTGCAATGAGTTTTGTATTGTAAAGCTAAAAGACTTTAAAGTTAACATACTACATTTCTTTAAACACTTAGTACTAATGGTATATAAGGTTTGCGTAGAAAAGCTGGTCTCTGTAAAGGAAGATGCATTAGAAAACTTTATGAAATATAAAAGGGAATCATAGAATAGTTTGGTCTGAAAGGTATCTTTAAAGGACATCTAGTCCAACCCATCTGCAATGAGCAGGGACATCTTCAACTAGTTCAGGTTGCTCAAAGCCCCGTCCAACCTGACCTTGAATGTTTCCAGGGATGGGGCATCTGCAGTCTCTCTGGGCAACCTGTGCCAGCGTTTCACCACCCTCATCGTAAAAACTTCTTTCCAATATCTAGTCTAAATTTACCCATCTATCCTCTTTTAGTTTAGAACCATTACCCCTTGTCCTATCTCAACAGACCCTGCTAAACGGTTTGTCCCCACCTTTCTTAAAAGCCTGTTTTAAGTACTGAAAGGCTGCAATAAGGTCTCCTCAGAGCCTTCTCTTCTGCGAGCTGGACAGCCCCAACTCTCTCAGCCTTTCCTCATAGCAGAGGTGTTGCAGCCCTCTGATCATTTTTGTGGCCCTCCTCTGGTCCCGCTCCAACAGCTGCATGTCTTCCCTGTGCTGAGGGCTCCAGAGCTGAACACAGGACTCTGCGGGGTGTTTCCTGTGGTGAGATGGGAAGCTTATTTAAGGGCTAAATACCTGCCTTTGAGAGTGAGGAAAGCAAGAATCATAACTGAGCGAAGTGCTGCTAAGAGTTCTGGTCAATGCTGACATAAATGAGTAGCTAAGTTATATTGCTGCAGTAGAAAGTTTTTCAGTTTTCAAAAGACTTTTCTGGCATGTTGTGGCATCCAAATTAGATGGAAATAAGGTTTGTAAGATTCCTACATAAGAGCAAAGACCTTACAAACTGAAAAGGTTTTGGTTTAATTTCATTTGCATCACAGATTTAACTGTTCTTTATCTTCTCTTTAACTATAAGCTATATTGAAGAAAAGATGTGTGTGGAGATGAATGGGGAAAAGATATGACAGGAAATTCTGAGACTAAATTTGATCATAGATTTAAAAAAAGTAATTTCTCAAAATATTAAGTAATCTGGTGAAATCCACAGCTTCATTTGTATAATTAGAACTCATTAAAACACATTTAAACTGTAGGTGCATCTGTTTGTTCCAATATTTTAAGATAACTCCATAATGTAATGCCTTGCAGAGGGGTAGAGAGGTGAATAAACTTGTCTGAGTAAATATATTCCCCATAAAGGATGGAATCTCAGCGTTGTTGATTTTTAATTTTTGATGGAACTAACATTTAGCCAAAACATTTTGTGGGAAAAAAAGAAGAGGTTTCCTTTGACTTAATTTGGAGGCAGTTACAGGTTTTACATTGAGAAGTTGCCTCAACTCAGATAGCTTCTCCAGTACCACAAAATAAAAGTTGGTGTTTCTTCAAATGCTCTATGATGTATTGTGGTGAGCTTAAAACCCAAGTTAATTGTGCCAGCAATATTGTGATGAAAAACAAGCTTTAGTTTCTTAATCTCATAAAAGTTCCAGTATGAAAGGTTAAATTTTGCACACTGAATATTTGCTCGTTAATGCTGTTCTTTGCATGGATAGAATAAAGATGTAAGTAGAGTGTTTCATCATCAGTGTATATTGAATTGTAACTGAGAGGCTTAAGTGCAGTGGCCGGAAGTTTAAATTAACAGAAGTAGATAAGGTTTTTTTCTTGTATGTGAATATGGAACCACGTGTTGTATGTGTTTGTAATGAAATAACTGCATTTACAGGACCTGGTGAGAATATAAATTGTCATTAGAATTCTGGGAATTTGTCTTACTCTAGTTTGTGTAAGTAGTTTTTTTAAGGATTTTGAGGACTTGTTTGGGCTGCTGCCATTATTAAAAAGCAAATTGCAAGACGAAACCTTACTTAATACTGAGTTGAGAGTTTTTGCTAAATGAGTTTGCTTCTTTGGCTTGTGCTGACGTTATAAATTTCATAAACTATTAATCTAACAGTAGGGAGAGATTTTGATTACCAAGTGTAGCTTACTATACAATAATGGACATAGCCATTTTGTATTACCAGGAGTTTCTCACTGGTAAATTATATTCAAGATTGGGTGCTGAAGATTAATTTGCAATTATAAATGGTTAACCATGAATTTTTACAAAGTTGTTTGTCAATCCCCTATCACTTTGAAGGGGAGAACCCCACCAATTTGTATATTGTCCTTAAAAATATACAAGAATTTCCCATTGTTTGCGTAGCTTAATCTGCTCTGCCCAAGAGTATTTGCAGAGGAATTTAAAATCTGATATACTGTTCTTCATTTTTGTACTCGGTGCTCTGTTGTTGTTGTGTGCTCCCCAGCATTGTAGATTCTGCTCTTTAGCTGACCACAGTTACGGGCTGCTTGACTGATGTGTACAGCTATAGTTTTGCGTGTGCAAGTCAGTATGTTTTACTCCTGCTTGTGGAGCCACTGGAAGGCGCTATTGCGTGTAAGTACAGTGTGCTCATCATACCTCGTTTGTGTCGGTGCTGATACCTCCATTGTACTTTCCCTGTTCAGCGCAAACAGGCGAAGACAATGCAGCTTTTCCTCCAGGTGAAATAAACATTTGCAGCTTTTGAACTAGGCAAATCTCAATAAGGCTAATACGAGCTTTAATTTCAATTTCTTTACAGCTGACTGCTTGCCAGCATTGTCATTTGACATAAAGATGGATGTATGTGATTTGTCAGTCATCAGCCTCTGAAGATTTGAAATCTCTGGAATTCAGATATGTGACAGCAGTGAGATCTCCTTAATTCAGAGTAATTGTACTATTTGACAACATGTACTGCTTTAGCAGAAGTGAGACAGTAGTTGCCCATACAGATTAAAATAAAACATTGAATATCTTCTTGAATGGTTTAGGGATTTGCGGGTGGGAGTCATGGATAAAATGGCCCAGAAGGTGACCCGTATGACATGGTCATGCTTACATCTGAAGCAAATTTGCCTTCAAGTAAAAATTTCCCAGATGAAAAATGTAACTTTTCATATTTTATTCTTTCAAATATCTCTGTCAACATCTTTTTTTATATACCTAAGCAAGAAATACCATGAAGACATCTACTTTCTTGAAGAATTTAAAAAACAAAAATAAAAATTTTAGGAGCATGCTAATGTCTGCTGGAAATGTCTGCCTTTAGGATATGCTTGGGGAAAACTACTTTCTTTGTATCATTTTCTTTTGCAAGAGGCATAGTTAGAAAAAAAAAAGGTAGCTATTTTGGACTTCGTGGTTGTTGGCAAGTATTAAACTGTGTGTCACACTTCAATGCCTAATTATGCTGTCAGAATATTTAACTTTTTTGAATCTCTCTTCCTGCAATGTGTTGTTTATGAAGTAAAATTCCTGTAATTAATCTTTCTACACGTAATCTCTGAAAGAGCCTCACTCCTGCAAAGTGAATGTTTAGTGCTATTTTCACCTAATCCATTTGTCCACATGCTCATCTCCATCTATAGAAAATACAGTAGATGCTCTTATTTCAACTAATGATTAGTCCCATTGGTTCCAATATAATTTCAAAGTTTAGTAGGAACCAATAAATAATCCAAGAAATAAAGTCTGAGCACGTGCTTCTCTGTGCTGTGTTGTACAGAAAGTTGCATATTGATTGCATTAAAGTATATGCAATTGCAGAGCGAGTTAAGGGTTTCCAAAATTCATTTCTAATTCAGAATTGTTGGAACTGTCACTCGTGATGTGTTTTTCATATGCAGTTATTTGTGCCATGAGGTGACAGAAAATAAAGAAGGTGATGCTGTTAGGATTGATCATGTAATACTCTTAGGATGGTGACCTCTAACCTGATAGTTTGAAACTGATTTTTTTTATTATTTTTATTTTTTACTTTCTTGGCTTTTCTTGTATGACTCCTCATTTTTTCTACTGAGTTTATGTTCTCGATTACATCAGACCACAACAAGTACTTTTTCCTCCCCAAAATCCACTGAAAGTGTTATGCATTGTTGTCATTTCTTTGGAAGCAGTGGAAATAAAGCACATCTGGTTGCGCAATGACCAGTGCCAGCTGGTCAGATGAATCGATCTCTTTCTGTCGGAAGTACCCATTGCAAGCCCCTTTCAGTTTATCCTGGTGGTTTCAGGTATGGGTTAATGGGAGTAAGGTTAATCTACTTGTATGGTAATCAAAAACTGGGCAAGACCAGGAGCAGCCACTTGGGGAGCTTAATTTCTGTAATTTGTGCTGTAGACTTTTATGGAGAATGTCTTGTTTTCGGCTGGGATAGAGTTAATTTTCCTCCTAGTAGCTGCTGTGTTTTAGATTTGCTGTGAGAAGAGTGTTGATAGCACTGATGTTTTCAGTTGTTGCTATAAATCAAGGACTTTTTCCAGTTTCTCGTGTTCAGCTAAGGCGCAGGTGTGCAGGAGCTGGGGGGGAGCACAGACAGACAGACAGACAGGCTGGTCAGTGGAAATATTCCGTACCATAGACATCACACTCACTTTGTGTATGGCAGTTGGCCGGGGGCAGGGAGGCTCTCTGCTCTTCTCATTTTCATGAGTTCGAATCCTCTCTTGTCCAGGGAGTGTTTGAACTTTTTCAGGAATTTAGCAAAACTTACGATTTCTGGGTTCTGTGATTGCTACTTGGAGACTGACTGTGAATCGTTTGTTGGGTGGTGTGAAAAATTGTATTGTGTATAGTTTGTTTTGCATATTCATTACAATTATAATTAGTAGTAGTATTAATATTTCCTTTGTTGTCCTATTAAACTGTCTTTATCTTAACCCATGAGTTTCCCTTTTGTCCATTTCTCCTCCCCATTCTGCTAAGGGGGAAGGAGAGGTTTGAGTGAGTGGCTGTCTAGTGCTTAGTTGCTGGCTGTCACATTGAACTACAACAGAGAAGAATTTTGCTCGCAAAGGTGGGCAATCTATCTTTCACCACCACTCTACTTCAAGGATATGAAAAGCTGTAGCATAGAATTTAAAACTTTGCATAGGTTGAGGGATGGAACACCTCTCCCATGAGGACAGGCTGAGAGAGTTGGTAGTACTCTTGAACTATTTCTTCATTTTGAGCTTATGCTGATTGAGTTTGTACTGCTGCAAGGTCAGTAAATCATTTATTAGGTCGTTGTGCCAATCCTAGTGATGAAAGTAACTTCTGCTGCCTTTTGTGTAGTTAGGATTTCAGCTTATGTTATCTATCACTTTCATGTTGTGGAAGAGCTGTTTTTCAGTCTCTTGTTCATGGCTGATTTGCCTTAACTGCTCTGATTCATGCTATTTTTTTCTTTAATTTAGAGAATGATTTTTTGTTTTGCAAGGCGTGGAAATTAAGTATTCCTTCACTTTTTATGAAGCACTGCAGCACAACTAGTAAAATTTAAGTAGCCATCCACCTGCTATTAATACATTTGAGTTTTTCAGATCAGGAGAGATTCTCATCTAGTACTATAGCGCATCATGGATCAGAAATAAATATTTCCTTTACCCTGAAGGTTGCTAATAAGTAATCAAGCATTACCATTTAAGAAGTGTCCTAGCACCTATTTCCTGATCTCCAATACCTGTTTGTAGACTGCTATTTGCATTTCTGTTTTTTTGTTTAAAGAGATACTGAATTACACGTGAATAGTCACATAGTGCTTTGTAAGTAAGAAAGATGGAAAAATATAGTTGGTCAGTCTATGTTCTTGTTTGTATGTGTATTGATGATGATGATGGTTTTTCATCTTCCTTAAAGTTTCCAAGTATTACTTGAATGATAGTCTAATAAAATGAAATTAATGTTTTGATAACCCTTCCTAAGTAATTTGAACATTCTGATCCTCCCCTTTTAGTCTTTGTGATGTAGGTTAAGTTTTAGAAACTTCTAATTTATGAATGTTTCCTTTTTTAATTCAGCCAAATGACGGAGTTGAGTAGAGATTTCTCTGCTGGTTTTAAGAGGCAAGGTCAAGCCCTTTGAGAACGTGTCATTTAAATTAAAGTCCTAGCAATCGTTTAAAAAATATACCAGCTAGATATTTTTCTTGGAGAAGGAATGTATCTAAGATGAGCATGACATTGGTCTCAAAATGCAAGGAAGGTGGGCCTTGCTGCAGTAGCTTGAAAGGATGTTAGCATGATAGAGAAGTATTTTCAGTGTGTCTCCTATCAGTTTCCTTTCTGACTACAGTAATGTAGCAGGAAAAATGAAACATTGTTCTGCAGGAAAGCATATGAAGTGTGCTTTGTTCTTTTGATATGTTTTGTAAATTACCAGAAATACATGCATATTTATCCAATATTTGTTGCCACGGAAAGTTATTAATCAGCCTACTAATCTCTGCACATAGAGCGCTTCGTTCTTAGGGAATGAGAATCAAGATACTTATGTACTCCTCACCCATGTATTTGCTTGGTATAAGCCTTGACGGTGCCACAGTTTTTCGATCATTTCAGACAATGAAAGACTGGTTTTAAAGGGAAAACTGAAACACAGAAAGGCCAGCAGAGGGCAGGCTGCGCAGACCAGATTTCTGACTTTCTGGATCTCTCTAAGGGTAAATACAGTCGCTGAACTATTGTAGTATGTAGATACTCTTGAATTTAAACTATACCTTGGTAGTTCGGTGTTTGGTTTTGAAGTGTTTCAGAAAGCACCTGATGTGAATAAAGAAGGAATAGTAAACACTAACTTGCCTTGATCTGTTGGAATTAGGATCAGACGTAAACCTTGGTCATTGCATGGCACTTCCTGCAGAACTGGATCATAGAATTATAGAATATCTCAAGTTGGAAGGACCTGTAAGGATCATCGAGTCCAACCCCCTGCTCCTCACAGGACTACCTAGAACTAAACCATATGACTAAGAGCTTAGTCCAGATCCTCCTTGAACTCTGAGAGGCTTAGTGTTTCCCTGTGGAGCCTGTTCCAGTGTCCGGCCACCCTCTCAGTGAAGAACCTCTTCTTAATGTCCAGTCTGAACTTCCCCTGGTGCAGCTTCATTGTACTTTGTCATGGCCTGTTGCTGGTCACCAGAGAGAGGAGATCACCACCTCGCGCTCCACTGCCTGCCCTTGAAGTTGTAGACTGCGATGAGGTCGCCCCTCAGCCTGCTGTTCTCTAAGCTGAACAAACCAAGTGACCTCAGCTGCTCCCGCTAAGTCTTATCCTCAAGACATCTCACCATCTTCATCACCCTCCTCTGGACACACTCAATAGTTTCATTTCCCTCTTCTGTTGAGGCGACCAAAACTGCACACAGTACTCGAGGTGGGGCCAGACCAGTGCAGGACAGAGTGGGACAATTGCCTCCCTCCACCGGCTAGTTATGCTGTCCTTGATGCACCCCAGGACATGGCTGGTTGGCCCTTTTGGCTGCCAGGGCACACTGCTGACATGTATTCAATGATGTTTTATTCCATCTATCCCTAAAATGTTGAAAGCATTGAGAGCAGATTCCTCTAAGTAGGTATGGCAGTTACATCTGTAGTAGATTAAGCAGAGAAAAAAGTGATCAGTTGAAAGTACCTTTCATGATGTTCTTAGTTAAGGATAAGTTTTAAACTTACAACCTCCTGTCATTTCTTTCTTTGTAATCACGCTTGAGTAAAGCAGGATGCTGTTCACGGTAGCCTGCTGGAGATTTGTAGAAACATGCTAATCAGTAAATGTTCCAAGAAACACAGAAACTTAGAATTTGGGTGAAGATTCATGTGTTTAATAAACTGGGGTGCAAATCGTTTACTGGAAGCTTGACTGGCTACTTTGCATGGCTACTTTACCAAATCTGCCTACCTTGTATCAGTCAAAAGCCATTACTGTTTGCTTGAATTCGGTTTCCACTCCTTCCCTTTACGTCAGTTTTGCTTTGACTTGTAGGTATCACAGTGGAGAATAATACAGATACAATAACTGTATTGTTCTTCCCTCTCTCCATGATAATTGTCCTACCTGGCAAGTTAAACACTTGTGTCATTATGAGAAATAACTAGCTGGAAAATGACAGCTTTTTCTGTTTGTTCATTACCTGTACTAAGCACAATGATTCATGCTATGTTAATGAATACCACTATTTATCTCCTTGAAGATTAGAGATCAAGAGAAGATTCTCTTTTATACCTTAGAAGTTTCTCTCATGTAACCTAGGCCTAGGTAGGAAGAAAGGGCAGCTGTGGACACTTTTATTTCTGCTCACTCTTGTATGAAGAATATACTGAATTGCTAGTGCAGCAGCTCTCTCTCCTACAGTTTAATGATTTTTGCACTGTCTATGTAACGTTCAGTACAGCGTGCTGTTCGCTGCACTTTGCAGAGATCCAAGCAACTGAACCTTGTAGGATACTCTCTGACCTAGGCATCAACCAATTCCTGTTTCAGCTGCCTCTCTTAAGGAAATGTGTGTAATTATGTTTCATTTTGCAGCTTTGGTGCACTTTTAATTTCTTCCTTGCCAAATATATTATAAGCTTAAGTATTCGTGGAGGCTGTTTGCTTGTGCAGATGCTTATACTTGCTGTGTCATGTCCTAATCTCCATGAGCAGCATGCACAGCGTGTCTCTAGGTTTCTGCAGACAGCATCACGCTGTTCTCTCTTCCTTGCATGGAAAATAGGAACTATAATGGATCCCTTAGTTGTTCAAGAAAGAAACTCTTCTTACAGTCTTCTGAGGTGTGAGACTTCTAGCTTATAGTGTAAATTTCAACCAGATATTCTGAGTGCAAGGTGTTGCCTATTGGCTCACTTCTGGCAAGGATTCTAGAGCACCTTTACTGTTCACTTTATAGTACAAGCAATACACAGATTCAAATGAAAATAATATTCATACTTTTTTTTTCCCCCAAGAGTATTTAGACAAGTTATGTACAGAATTATTTTGGAGTCGTCACAAATTAATTTGTTGTACCTACAGAAATCTGTCAGATGTTGTAACGTCTTGCATTTCCTTGTTGACGAGCGTAGGAGAGTTACAGCTCTGCCAGGCAGATTAGGAGTCCTTCCTTTGTCCATTCCTGTTTTGAACCTAATCTAACTATCGTGGTCTTCAAAGCAGGTGATATCTTACTCAGGCTAATGATTCTGAGTGACTCCCAGCCTGGAGCGGAAGAGACACTTTGGGATGTGCTAAATTATCCTCAACAATGCTATAAGGCACCTCCTTGGCTGCTTTCCCTATATATTTATATGCTATCTGACAGGCTTCAGCCACTCTGACAGCTGCAGAGGAAGGCCACAGAGGGTCTGACAGAGGGTCTAGGCCCTCTTACTGAAATGGATAATGCTAGTAAAGGAGAAGAAATGTGATGATAGGCTCCTTTTCACAAGATTTTTGTTAATAGTTCCATTCCAACGCCTTTAGCCACAGTGCTGCTAGCTTCATCGACTGTCAGTCGAAGGAGAGTTTTACCACGACAAGCAAGAGAGCTGTTCCCTGCTGTGTGTTGCCGTAATGACTGTGTTAATCATTAGTCTGTGACACCCTTCGCTGTATTGGGAGGGAAGAACATTGCGTATGAAGGTCAGTACTCACTGTTTACATGGAGATTAGCAATTGCACTTTTACCAATAGCACCAATGCCGCTACAAACTTGTGAAACTACATTGACCTATCAGGAGTGTCTTATTCACGTGGCTTAAATATTAAATGAGATCTAAGCCGAGAGAGAGAGGTGTTTTGGCCAAAGACTACATGTCAGCAACTGCAGGAAGACATTTTTGTTTGGGAAGGCAATCCTTATTGTGCAGGGTAGAAAAGATGAAAGAAATTTAAAAAAAAAAAGTGGTCTTTTTCACCTGTTCTTTGTATACCATTGTATCTATTTTATCGATTACTGAGGAAAGTCTGGATTATTTTTTAAGCCATAAAGTATAAGCAGCTGGTCTTTGTCCATGTTATTCTCTTAATGAAACTGAAGGAAATAATACTCCAAAACTTTAATATTCCGTAGCACATTTAAGAAAGGAAATTTTACTTCCTGGGCCTCCTTTTAAAGCATGTGTGCCTGTGCGCATGTGTATCTCTGTGTGCTGAGATGGACTGGTAAAGAGGGCCAGCTGCTATTGCAACAACATTTGTTAAAGCCTTTCAGATTCGGGCAACAGGATGAACAGAGAGACTGGCTTCTGAATTCGCCTGCTGAGACGTCGACATCTCTGCTTTAGTGTATGTGTGTGAGTGTATGTGTGTAGGTACAACATGGGGGGAGGCCTAAGAGAAACCTGCCCTGATTATGGTTGAAGAAAGTGATTGGAACATTGCATCTGTTGCTCAAACACAAATGATGAGATAGTTGAAATGATAGCTAGAAGCAAATACTTCTGTCTAGGAGAGATACTCGGAAGAATCTATGAAGCAATCTGTGTGTGAGAAGGCAGCTTTTCCTTGTACCTACCTCACCACAGTATTTTGGGGTCATGTGGTGGTGGAAGGAGTTGCCTTGGGTGAGAATAATGTAACTAGTGCTCTCGGAGATATTTTAAACATGTGTTTTCATTAAAAAATAAAAAGACATTCAACTAATGAAGCAAAACCTGCAGTTGTTGCAGAGTATTAAGTTTGTTGATAAATATGTGAATCCAGAAAGGGACATTCGAGAAACCGTATGGTATTAGGACTGATTTAGGCATAGACTAAGCCATTATTTTCTCTGTGCTTTTCTAAACCTGCATCCTATTTAATCTGTAAGCTGTTTAATGTGGTGATTGTCTGCTTGTGGATGTGCAATATATCCAACTCACTAGTGTGTGTGTGTATACCATTTATATCAAAGTAACTAGTCATGGATGGTAATTACCAATTTACTTCTAATTTCAGAGTTGACTAGACAGGCATCAATGCCATGGGAAATGCCATCTTTAAAAAAAGAAAAAAAACAGCTACTGAATAACCATATTAGTGGGTAGTGCTTGCTCTCCTGAGATAACAGTTTGCCTAACTAGTGACAGAGAGCAAGAGAGATTAGGACAGGAAAACAGTAACAGTAACTCTCTAGAGAACTCGGTGGCAAAAGAACTCTGGATTCTTGCATACCTAAAGGCTGATGTGCGTTTGTGTGTGTGTTTGGGGTTTTTTCAGTTTTCAGATTAATTGACACAGAATATCCTAGCCTTGTCTTGTAAAGCAACAATTCTTTGCCATACCAACCACAATTCAAATTGCAAACTCTAGAATATGTTTTTCTGACTCTGGAAGTTTTAGAGGTTTCTTCTGAAGGTTTTGTGATACTCAAAATAAATGTTTTCATGTGGTTTGCTATTATTCTTGTGGTTATTTAGAATGCTTGACTGGAGTTTCATATGTGGACAGCAGGTTAAACAATTATAGATTGCAATTTCTTTTGCCTAAAGTATGCAACTGCTAGATAAGTTTTCTGGAGTAGATCCCCATGTCACCGATGGTAGGAAGTTTAAAGATGGTCTTTTTCTAGGCGCTGAACCAGGTGAGAACAGCTACATCTAATTTTCTTTTATGTGGTTGTTTTTTTTTTTTCATTTAAAATTAGTTTCAATGTACTGAAAGGATTAGTGGTCTAATTTACCAAAAACATTTATAAGTACACTGATGTCTTCAGATAACTGTGGATGTATATCTATAGTTAAAAATATTTTCATTAGAATTGCTATGAACATTTCAAAGATGTTCATTTGCAGAAGTTTTTATTTAGGTGTAGATTTATATAAATTATAACACATATGCATAAAGATTATTTTAGTACTGACCGCCACTTCTTAAAATTAGAGGTCATTTATGTGTCAGTTGTTTAAATCATTTGAAGACTTTCTTATCTGGCAATGCTTAATCAGTTTTTCCAGAAATCTTTGGCTCACACCACCAGGAATTACTAAGAACTTACGTTATCTCTGAAATCGTTATACAGAAAGACCTTTTAAGGATCCTATAAGTTTGAAGAGAATAATTTTTAAAATGTTTCTGATAACAATGAAAGCATATTTTGACTTGAAAGGAAGCTTCAATTCTTTTGAAGTCTGAGAGGACTAAACATTATCAGAAAGAGTTAAAATTTTTTAAGAGTTTCTGACTATCCTTTCCTTAGAAACTGTTTTCTTGCTTATATGAATATAGAATCCAGAGCTGTGAAATGAAAATACTACCAGGAATGTCCACAGGGTACTGAGAGACTGAAAAGATTAGTGTAGCATCTCCAACTACGTCTTAAAAAGCTGCCTTCAGCTTCCAGTGATACCATAAAATACCAGTGAGGTGGCATATGCCCTTTGTGTTCATGTGTCTCAGATCTCCTGGCTTTAGTAAAGTCTTTGACACCATTTCCCACATCATTCTTCTGCAGAAACTAGCTGCTCGTGGTTTGGATGGGCATACTTTTTGCTGGGTAAATAACTGGCTGGATGGCTGAGCCTGGAGAGTTGTGGTGAATGGAGTTAAATCCAGTTGGCGGGCAGTCACAAGTGGTGTTCCCCAGGGCTCAGTCGTAAGGCCAGTTCTGTTTGATATCTTTATCTATGATCTGGATGAGGGGACCAAGTGTCAGAAAGTTTGCAGATGACACCAAGTTGAGTGGGGGTGTTGACCTGCTTGAAGGTAAGAAGGCTCTGCAGAGGGATCTGGACAGGCTGGATTGATGGGCAGAGGCCAGCCGTATGAGGTTCAACAGGGCCAAGTGCCAGGTCCCGCACTTGAGTCACAACAACCCCATGCAACACTACAGGCTTGGGGAAGAGCGGCTGGGAAGCTGCATGGAGGAAAAGGACCTGGTGGTGCAGGTTGGCAGCCAGCTCATCCAGCAGTGTGCCCAGGTGGCCAAGAAGGCCAACGGCATTCTGGCTTGTATCAGGAATAGTGTGGTCAGCAGGACCAGGAAAGCGATCATCCCTTTGCACTTGGTGCTGGTGAGACTGCACCTCCAATACTGTGTTCAGGTTTGAGCCCCTCACTACAAGAAAGACATTGAGGTGCTGGAGCGTGTCCAGAGAAGAGCAACGAAGCTGGTGAAGGGTCTAGAGCATAAGTCCTCTGAGAAGCAGCTGAGGGAACTGGGATTTAGTCTGGAGAAAAGGAGGCTGAGGGGAGACCTTGCTCTCTACAACTAACTGAAAGGAGGTTGTAGTGAGGTGGGTGACAGGCTCTTCTCCCACCTAACAAGTGGCAGGACAAGAGGAAATGGCCTCAAGTTGTGCTGGAGGAGGTTTAGATTGGATATTAGGAAAAGCTTGTTCACTGAAAGGGTTGTCAAGCATTGGGACAGGCTGCCCAGGGAAGTGGTTGAGTCACCATCCCTGGAGGTATTTAAAAGGTGTGTAGACAGGGTGCTTAGGGACATGGTTTAGTGGTGGAGTTGGTGGTGTTAGGTTTACAGTTGGACTTGATCATCTTAACGGTCTTTTCCAACCTAAAAGATTCTATGATCTAGTTTAGTTACTTGGGGACATTATAAAGATACCAGAGATTAAAGATGAGAGACATTTTACTAGAGAATTAGATTCACGTTTTCCTTGTGATGATTTCAACAGTGTCCCTGTATGTGTGAGGTAATAGTTTCTACACCACCATAAATGTGAAGGTTGGGTATTCGTGGTGTGGAGCTTATTCTGACTGTGGTGGAGATGTTCTAGAGGCACTTTGTTCTTGGTTGTTAGAAGTAAGTCTCGAAATCTCATCCAGTTTGTGAATCGTATGCTTAAGGCAAAAAAACGCAGCCCTGCTGCCTCCTTTTCCATAAGCTTGGGTTGCCATCCTTTCTCAGTCATTAGCTCATCTCTCCACTGGCTTTGAATAATCTCTGCTAGTGCTGCTTCTCCCTGAAGCTGTCTTCTGTGCTTAGCAGGCCCATGTCAGGAACTGGTTGATATTGATCTTCACAGATTCTGCAAAAGGAGAATACATGTATATATTTTTGTGAATGTTGTATTCATTTGCCTGTCCAGAAAACTCTTTGAATGGTTTCTTCAGAGCTAACTACCGAAAGGCTGTGAAGCAAGAGGAAGTATTTAATTTAGATTACTTTATTTCCTCCTTTGTAAACTGTTCAGTACCCACTGTAATCCAGCAGGATTTACCACCCCTTCAAAGGAATTCCTTTGTCCATCTGTAAACTGTTTTAATTCTTCAAGATTGACTAAAGCAGGACTCATTAATGTAAATCACATACTGTGTTTTACAGTTTAGAGCAGGGTACCTGTAACTGTTGCCAAATCACTTTGTTAGAAACTGTTTACTGAGAGATATATAAAATACACCATTGTTGAAGCTAGCATGGTTTATAATTTGCTTTTCCTGTTTTAATTTTTTTTACTCACAGGTTGCCTGTTGGAATTGTGGTGGCCCTTTACACCTGATTTAAAAACAAAAAAAGAAAAGAAAAATCTAAAACAATGGGGGACAATAGCTGCTGTTCAGGAATGACAGCTAGAGACCAGGTGGGATATCCAAAGGTGTATAAAATGACTCTGAGGCTTGGTGTAAACAACAAACTCTCATCACTGAGTTACATCACTGAGTAAGCATGGAGAGAAACCACTGTTAGGTTTTGGCTTGCTATTTCTTGTTGCCCTACAGAATGAACTGGAATGATTTTTTTTTTTTTAATTTGAATGTCTGTTTTTTGACAGGACCTTTTGCACTTTCACTGCAAGGTATGATATAAAAAGAATAAATTTTTCCTTAGACTTGGAGACGCATTTCTAACAACATCAGTAGCTGTGTGTGTCCTGAAGATAAAGATACACGTGCTACCTACAACTTCTGCGTTCCTGACAGAGAGCTGCCTCATGCATAGGTAAGAAATAAGCTTGCAAGCTGCTCTCAAAATGAGAAAGAAGGGACTTGCTGGAGAATAGCTCGACTTGATTATCTTTCTGATAGATTTCAGATTATTTATAGCAGTGAACTTCAGTTCAATGAAATAGCCACAGCAGGAAAGAAACACTTTAATCTTCAGTGGTGATTAAATCTGATCCAATCTTCGGCACCAACTACTGTTATCTATAACTTGGAGATTTGGATCATGAATCAAAGAGGAGGAAAGTTCTGTCTAGTAACTGCTGGCACAGAGCTAAATGTTTACAGATGGCTGCGAAGTTTTAAGTGTAGGTGCCCAGGAAACTCCAAGCTGCAAACACAGTCTCACCCCAGATTTCCAAGATGCTTACCAGGTGCTTACCATGTGATTTACTGAGGCACATGAAAGAAAAAACAGAAACTTATTTTAAAATCAGAAACTGAAAAACATGTAACTGCTACTGAAACTGGGTAAGATGTGTGCAAACGATAAATTATAAGTGTGCTCTGATTTCTTATCAAACACATCCAGCTAAGAAGAAATCTGGACTCCTTTAATGAGTATTTAGTATGGAAATAAAAATTAAATAGTACTTTTCAGGATAACTGCACTGCATAGTAAATGAATATGAAACATAGTTACTTCCTTTGTATGTGTTTTTTGATTTCTTTTAAAATGAAAAAGCCCTCAATCTAGACATAAACAAAGAAGAATATCCCACTATAAGGATATGGACTTTTCCAAGCATACATGGCTTTCCAAAACCTCAGAATAATTAGGTAGACATCTTCTAAATACTTTGCACGTACACAATGAAACATTTCTTCAGTGAATAGTTGGCTGACACTACAGCAGGAAAACAGTAGGGAAAAAACAAGAGATGCTAGTACATGTCGATGCTGATTACAACACACTAGGTTTGTTGTCTTAAACCAAGAGCATGACATCATCAAACCAATGTCTTTGATCTCAAACACCAAGGCAAATGAATTGCTATAAAAGGCCATCGACTGGATTTTTCCCAGTACTGTTCCAACTGATTATTTGGAATAAGACCTAACAATTAATTAACGTGATTGTAATTCATACAGAGAATCATGTAATTAAGTCTGTAATTAGCCCTGATTTTTAGAACAGATGAGCATGTAATTCCTATTATATTCCAAGCAAGATAAATTGTCTGGAGGGGGAGTGCATGCTCGGAGGTGAAACAGAAGGTTACAGCAGAAGACCATGTTGAAGAATGTTATGGGGTTTCCAAGAAGAGGAACATACGCCAGAGACTAGAGATGGGTATTGAAAATGGAGATGCAGGTCAGCTGGCTGGCAATGTAGGAAGCAGAGCAAGTCTGGTAAATGGAGGAAGAAGTGAGTTGTCCAGTGACTCACAGCCAACCTCGTCTCTCTGTTTCAGGAACTGTTCTGTGAGCTCCAGAACAGAGCACCGACCTTCCATGCCTCTTCTGCACCATGGGTTTTTATCCACAATAAAAGTTAACGTATGTACAGCTGCCTTCACTCCAGCTATTGTGAGTACAAGGTGCAACAAGTCTTTGAGATCTCTTACGTGGACTCTGTTGAGTGCAAATGTGATCAGCAGGATAGAGATGCAGTTATTCAGTGGCTTGTCTGGCCTAGTCCAAGTATCCAGCAGGGGCAATTTGTGCCTGGGCCACCAGCCAGGAGCTTTTTCAGTTTGTGTTGGTGGTACACAATGCCTCCTTACCTACAGTGCACTTAATAAAAATAAAACTATTTCAGGTCCAAAGAAAATAGCTCTGATTTCTGCGCCTCTCTCCTGCTACAGAAAGTAGTGTCATTGTGAGAGTGTTGTGGCCCTGTGTTGTCACGTTGTAGAGCATTATGAGAAGTTACTTTGATGTGGCTTAGAGGAAAATGGCAAGTGAAGTGCAGATACCCAATCTAGACTCAGTGGTTTGTTATTCTGCAGTTTTTCTTTTTTGACTGCTGATGTACTTCAGCTCTTTTGATGACTTGCGTGTAATGCATTAGGCATAAAGCATTACATTGGGTAAAAGGTAACTTCCTCCAGGAATCAGTGGAGAACTTCCTGAGATGCCTTGTCCTCTGAACACTACCATGAACGTATGGTATTCATTCCACATGTTATGGGCCTGTTTCTGTGGGGAAATGAACAGGAAAATATTTCCAAAGCAGTTTAATTAAAATCCCAGAAGATTCAGTCCACATCTTTATACCTCAGACACATTGAAGAGCTACACACACTTTTATTTGCCTGTGTCATTTGGATGAAATGTTTTAGAAAGATATGAGCAACAAGTGTCTATTAAGCCTTTGTACACATGTGAAGTGGTGAGCAAGGATACAGGAAGCTTCTTAAGTTTCTCTCAGTCTAAAGGAGTATAGTTTTTGCCTTCCACACCACTCTGAGATATCTGCAGTATGGGACATCACTCCACCACATGTGGAGGGTGAACCTACAAAGCCAGATGTCCTGCTTTCTCTGATACACAATTGTGCATGGTTTAAGAAGAAAAGATTCTCCCAAGTGAGCATCTCTTGCAATCCTTTTTAACAAGCTATAGACAACAAAAACATGGTTTATTTTCATTGTTACCTCTCCTTATTTAACACCTACTGAACCGAAGTGGGTTCCTTCTTCAAGGAGCTACTGGGAGGAATCCCATGGGCCAGGGCTCTCGAAGTCAGGCGGGTCCAAGAGTGCTGATTGCTCTTTAAACGTCACTTCCTCCATGCTCAGGAGTGGTGCATCTCCCTGAGAAAAAAATCGAGCAAAGGAGGCAGGAGACCTGCATGGTTAAACAAGGAGCTTCTAGCGGAGATCAGGTGGAAGAGACAGGTCCATGGAATGTGGAAGGAGGGGCAGGCCACTTGGGAAGAGTACAGGAATGTGGTGAGAGCATGCAGGGATGCGACGAGGAAGGCCAAAGCCCACCTGGAATTGAAGCTGGCAAGGGATGTAAAAAACAACAAGAAGGGCTTCTTCAACTACATCAGCAGCAAAAGGAAGGC